>Ga0208788_1000010_pt1 | contig 214859 bp, 199 predicted proteins | sample Wag4_2014_7_11_3_FD_187363 | JGI IMG/M metagenome (GOLD analysis project Ga0208788, IMG submission 187363) | Fresh water mixed with fracking chemicals microbial communities from Ohio, USA - Utica-2 Time Series FC 2014_7_11 (SPAdes) (version 2) ... | reverse complement strand
CGTGGCTACAAGGGGCGGCAGCCAGACTCAGAGGGCCTCCCGCTCGTGGCCAAGAAAGGCACGAGCAATCGGCTTGGCTATATTGCGGCCCACCTCTCCATTGTGGTGATTTCCTTGGGGGGGCTCATGGACAGTGAGCTTCCAACCCGCCTTGCAGCCTGGTGGTGGGAGAAGGAGCCCGTGCAGCTCGCCGGGCTCACCGGCGACACAGTTCCTGCTTCCGCGAAGCTGCCAGTCGCAACGCCCACGTATCGCGCGAACCTCCTCATACCGGAAGGTCAGAGCTCCGACCTGGCAGTGCTCTCGCGTCCGAACGGAGCGCTTTTGCTTGACCTGCCTTTTGAGCTGACGCTCAAGGCATTTCGCGTGGAGTACTACGCAACCGGCATGCCCAAGCTTTTTGCAAGCGACGTGGTACTCAAAGACAAAGAGACCGGCGCGACCAAAGAGGCCACCATCGAGGTCAACAAGCCACTGATTCACCGCGGTGTGGCCATCTATCAATCAAGCTTTGATGACGGGGGTTCTCAGCTCAAGCTCAGTCTGCTCCCTCTCCAGGGGCCCTTCACGCGCGCGCTTCCCATTGAGCTTGCGGTCGGGCAGTCCCAGCCGCTCTCGAGCGGGCAGGAGCGACTCACCCTAGAGGTCTCCTCCTTCAAGCCCATCAACGTTGAGAACCTGGGTGGCCCCCGTGGGCAGGACGATCGCTTTCAGGATCATGTGGCAACGGTGCTCTCGCCAGCCACTGGGTCGGGGGATCGCAAAATGACCAATGTCGGCCCCTCTTTTCAATACAAACTCCGAGATGCTTCTGGCCAGGCCCGCGAATTCCACAGCTATATGCTGCCCTTCGAGCTTGATGGTGCTCGCGTGTTTCTTGCCGGGGTGCGTAACTCGCCCGATGAGAGCTTTCAGTACCTGCGCATACCCGCAGACGAGCAAGATTCCCTGACGGAGTTCCTGCGAATCCGGGCAGCGCTCTCCGACCCCTTGCTTCGTTCAAAGGCGGCTGAATCGTTTGCGCGTATTTCAGCACCTGCGGGCATGCAGCCAGCACTTGCCAGCAGTGCACAGCGCGCACTGGACGCCTTGGCCGAAGGGGGACTTGCGGCACTGGCCAATGTCATCGAGTCCGCCGTCCCTGAGGCCGAGCGTGAGAAGGCAGCTGACGTCATTGTCCGCATGCTCAGCGGCGCCTTCTGGGAACTCTGGCAGCAGGCCCGTGCGCAGGAGAGCCTCGGCAGGTTAGAGCCTAACGAGGCCCGGCAAGCTTTTGCCCAGCGTGCACTCAATGCCTACAGCGATAGCTTGCTTTTTGCGGCCCCCTTCCTGGTGACTATGACCGACTTCCAAGAGATCAAAGCGTCTGTTTTCCAGGTCACGCGCTCGCCTGGCCAGACCATTGTCTACCTGGGTTGTTTGCTGCTCACGTTGGGGATATTTGCCATGTTTTATGTGCGTGAATCTCGAGTCTGGGTCTGGCACGCTCCAGATGCAGGCGGTGATCGCCTGCTGATGGCTGCCTCGAGCCCTCGACAGTCCCTTGACTTTGACCGTGATTTTCAAGATCTGACGCAGGCATTTCAGTCCATGCCGCAGGAGTCCAAATGAACACCACCAGTCTTCAGCAGCCCCTCTCTCACGCTGTCCTTACACCGGTTGGTGGTGGTCGCATGCGCTGGCCAGATGCGCTCTATGGTGGGCTCCTTGCAGCCTTGGCGGCTTATGCGACTGCGACTTACGCCGACATGATGGACATCTACTCCCTCATCATTCTCTGGTGTTGCGTGCCCGCTTTGGTCTTTCTGGGCTGGCGCTGGCCGGCGATGCGCCTCTTTAGTCTGGGCTGCGGTGTCTTGGCCTATTGGGGCATTTCGCTCTACGCCGGAGACCTCGCCCGTGGGCAAGATCAGTTCTTGCTGAAGTACCTGCTCTCCTCTCAATCCGCCATTCTCTGGATGTGCGCGCTCTTCGCATTCGCAACGGTTGCATACTGGGTTGGCTTGCTGGCGCGGGGTGCAACCGCGCTCTGGATGGGCACGGTTCTGACATGGGCCGCGTCGGTCTTCGGCCTTGTGGGCCTTCTGGTTCGCTGGCATGAGACGCACCTGATTTCGCCCGATGTCGGCTATATCCCGGTGAGCAATCTCTACGAGGTCTTCATTCTCTTTGCGCTCATTACCAGCCTCTTTTACCTGTATTACGAGCGCCGCTACCAGACCCGCAGCTTGGGGGGATTTGTCTCTCTTGTGATCGTTGCGGCTGTCGGATTTCTCATGTGGTACATGGCAACCCGCTCGGCCCACGAGATCCAACCCCTCGTGCCGGCACTGCAGTCCTGGTGGATGAAGATTCACGTTCCAGCCAACTTCGTGGGCTACGGCACCTTCTCGATTGCAGCCATGGTGGCCTTCGCCTACCTCGTAAAGGTCAATGCAGAGACGAAGTCATGGCGCTCGCTCATTCCGCTCTTTGTGCTGGGTGTCTTGTTATGTGCAGAGCCTCTGGTCTTTCGCCGCGCAGGCTTGCCCGACTACTGGGCGCTCTACTTCGGTGTGGCGGCTGTGTTTGTCGGTGGCGTATTGGCCTTGCGCAGACGCATTGGCGAAGTGCTCCCGTCGCTCGAGGTGCTCGACGATATTCAATACCGCGCGATTGCGATTGGGTTTGCGTTTTTCACTGTGGCGACCATTCTGGGCGCACTCTGGGCTGCTGAGGCATGGGGTACTTACTGGCAATGGGATCCGAAAGAGACCTGGGCGCTCATTGTCTGGCTGAACTACGCTGCCTGGCTCCACCTGCGACTCATGAAGGGGCTACGGGGCCAGTTCGCCGCCTATTGGTCCCTCGTTGGTCTGCTCATTACGGGGTTCGCCTTCTTGGGTGTGAATATGTTTCTGTCGGGCCTGCACTCTTACGGGCAGCTCTGATGGCTCGCGCTGACATGCGCCAGATCAGGGGAGACAGACTCTCGGCCGAGGTTACGCCCGAGACTGTCTGGCGTGCACACCGCAGGGGACTCCTCAAGGGAGTGCCAGCGATAGCCGGTGGGCTCGCTGGCTTAGGCCTGAAAGCCTCGCCGCTGGGCCCCAAAGACACGCGCCCCCTGGCCGCTGGCAAAAGCGCATATGTGCTCATGGAGCCGCTCACGCCCATTGAGGACGTCACGGGGTACAACAACTTCTACGAGTTCGGCACCGACAAGGCCGATCCTGCGCGTCGGGCGCCAGGGCGCCTCAAGACCAGCCCTTGGACGGTCCAGATCTCAGGCCTCGTTCAAAAGCCCCTCACCCTCGACCTCGATGACCTCCTGAAGCTCGCCCCACTCGAGGAGCGTGTCTATCGGCTCCGATGCGTTGAGGGCTGGTCGATGGTCATTCCCTGGGTTGGCTATTCCCTCTCACATCTTATTCAACGGGCTCGGCCGCTTGGGTCTGCAAAATTCATCTCTTTCGTGACGCTTGCAGATCCGGCCCAGATGCCCGGTCTGAACTCCCCGGTGTTGGATTGGCCGTATCGCGAGGGCCTTCGCATGGACGAGGCTCGGCACCCCCTCACGCTCTTGAGTCTCGGGCTCTACGGTCAGACGCTGCCCGCGCAGAACGGCGCTCCGGTTCGTCTCGTGGTGCCCTGGAAGTATGGCTTTAAGAGTGCGAAGTCCATCGTCCGCATCGAGTTTCTTGAGCAGGAGCCTCAGACGAGTTGGATGCGTGCTGCCCCACAGGAATATGGTTTTTATTCTAATGTGAATCCCTCCGTGCCGCACCCGCGATGGTCTCAGGCCTCAGAGCGACGCATCGGTGAGGGCGGGCTCTTCAGTCCGCGTCGGGCGACGCTTCCCTTTAACGGGTACGCCGACCAAGTTGAAGGGCTCTATCGTGGCATGGACCTTCGCCGATTCTTCTGAAGAGAGCAGGGCTCAAGGACGCTTTCGGTTGGCCCTCTGGTTGTGGCTCGCGGGGCCCTTGTGTGAACTCATTGCGCGCGCGGTGTTCGATGCACTCGGTGCCAACCCGCAGGAGGCTCTGCTCAGGGCGCTGGGTCAGCAGACCCTGGCCCTTGTTTTGTTGGTGCTCGCCGCACCCCTGATCGGTGCCTGGCTGGCTCGGCCGCTGGGCCCGACATTCATGGGCTGCCGACGCATGATTGGGCTCTGGTGTTTTGCTTATGCGAGCATTCACCTGCTCACCTATTGGCAGTTCGAGCATGACCTGCATTGGGCATCGCTATGGACCGACATCTGGACACGGCCATTCGTCACGGTGGGGGTTGTGGCCTGGCTCTGCCTTGTGCCGCTTGCACTCACCTCAAATCGATGGAGCATGCAACGCCTCAAGCGGGGTTGGAAGCGGCTTCACCGGTTGGTCTGGCCCATTGTAGCCTTGGGTCTGGTGCACTTTTACTTGCACAAAGCGGGGAAGAACGACTACGCCGAACCGTTGCTCTTTAGTCTCGTCTTGCTGGCGTTGCTCGTTCTTCGAAGGCGTCTGCAATCGAGCCTTCGAGCTGAAAGTGTTCGCCGTGAAGGCCACGCTCGGACTCAATGAGATGCTGGAGAGTCTCGCGCTCGCGGATCACCCGAATCGAGCCGTCAGACCGCACCAGGACTTCGGCAGGTCGAGGGCGAGAGTTGTACTGAGACCCCATCGAGCTGCCATAGGCCCCCGCAGAGGCAAGCACCAAGAGATCCTCTGCCTCCAGCGCAAGTAATCGATCTTTGGCAAGCCAGTCCCCGCTCTCGCAGATCGGACCGACAAGATCCCAGACCTGTGCGCCTTCTGGCGCCCGCGTACGCACCGGAATGACCTCATGCCAGGCCTGATAAAGCGAGGGGCGCATGAGGTCATTCATGGCCGCGTCAACGATGGCGAACTGTCGCCCTTGGCTTGAGGGCTTGAGCATCTCTACGCGGGTGAGCAGCACACCGGCAGAGCCCACCAGGGCGCGACCCAGCTCAAAGAGAATCTTCGGCATGGAACGATTGCGTCGCTGGGCCCAGGCTGAGATCGGGTTGAGCACTGCTTGTATAAATGCCTCTGGGCTTGGGGGGGCTTCGTCGTGGTAGCAGATGCCGAGCCCACCGCCAAGGTCAATGTGCTCGATAGCCAAGCCTGCGTCGGCCAGTTGGTCCACCAGACTGAGAATGCGATCGACGGCCTCCACGAACGGGGACAAGCTGGTGATCTGAGACCCAATGTGGCAGTCCACACCCATGACACTGAGCCCGGGGAGTCGAGCTGCGATTGAGTAGAGCCTTCGGGCATCTTCGATGGCCACGCCAAATTTGTTGTCCTTGAGGCCCGTCGAAATATACGGATGGGTCTTTGGGTCAATGTCTGGGTTCACCCGCAGTGAGATGGGCTGTGCGCGACCGAGGGCGCAACAGACCTCGCTGAGTCGGTAGAGTTCTGCCTCGCTCTCGACATTGATGCAGCCCACTCCTGCCTGCACGGCCTGCGCCAGCTCAGCCTGCGTCTTGCCTACCCCGGAGAACACAATGTCCTCTGCGTGAGCACCGGCCAATGCTGCACGGGCCAGCTCGCCGCCAGAGACAATGTCAAAGCCGGCGCCAAGCTGTGCAAAGGTCTGCAGAATTGCGAGATTGGGATTGGCCTTCACGGCAAAGCAGATCTGCACGGGGTGATCGCCGCATGCTTGCTTGAAGGCGGCATAGGCCTCGGTCAGTGCGCGCTCAGAATAAATGTAGAGCGGCGTGCTGAACTGCTCGGCCAATCGTGGCAGGGGAACCCGCTCGCAGCAGAGCGTCTGGTCTTCAAACGAGAAGGCCTTGGGCAACATGGGAAATGGGGTCATGGGCTGTTGTAGGCTTTAGGTACGGGAACGAGTGGCCCCTTCTGGCCGCAGCCCGAGGTGGTGGCCAGAGCCAACGCAAGTCCGACCCCAGCGAGTCCGCGAAGCACTGAATTCATCATGAGGTGAGTATGACCGAATCCGACTACCAAGAAAAAATAGAGGCGGCTTTTCAATGGATCGAGAATCAGGCTGACCAGTGGTCTCAGGCCTACGACATGGATCTCGAGTGTCATCGCACGGCCCGAGTCATGGAACTCGAATTCGACTCAGGAGAGAAGATCGTCGTCAATGCACAGGCGCCGACCCAGCAGCTCTGGCTAGCGTCGCGATTGGGCGCACTGCATTTCGTGTGGGAACCTGAGCTCGGCTGGCAAGACACACGAGGTGCGGGCGATTTTGAGTCGGTGTTCTGCCAGCATGCAAGTGGGCTGTCAGGGCAGGCTCTGGAGGCTAACCTGCCTCGATGACGGGTGCCGGCAGGGGTGCACCGTCGGTTGGCGTCGGATTCGCAGGAAGGGGTACACCCGAGGGACTCAGTTCCTTGGCCTGGGTATTTGGAACCTGATAACGATCGACACCCACCCCAGGCATATTGCTCTCGGTGTAGAACTCCTGGTTGATGCGGGTGACGCCTCTGGGTGGAACCCGTGGTGCCTGGGGTAGTTTTTTGAGTGCCTCAGACATGAAGCCCATCCAGATGGGCAGGGCCAGTCCGCCACCCGTCTCTCGCTCTCCAAGGGATCTCGGCTGGTCATATCCCACCCAGGTGAGTGCAACCATTTTGGGGTGATACCCCGCGAACCATGCATCCTGGGCGTCATTGGTGGTGCCTGTCTTTCCGGCCAGGTCGGTGCGCCCCAGACTCATCGCCCGTTTTGCAGTGCCTTGAGACACCACGCCTTGGAGCAATGAATCGGTGAGAAAGGCATAGCGCTCGTCCATGACCCGTGGCGCATTTTCCCCTGCGCGCACGGGCTCTGACCGGCTCACGAGGCCACCGTTCTCATCGACAATGCGATCGATGAAATAGGGCGTAACACGGTAGCCTCCATTGGCAAAAACGGCGTATGCCGCGGCCATTTGCATCGGCGTGGTGCCACCCGCGCCAAGGGCGAGCGTGAAAAACGCGGGGTTGCGCTCTGCCTCAAAACCAAAACGAGTGAGGTAGGCCTGAGCCTGTTTGGGCCCGACGGCCTGAACCAGACGAATGGAGACCATGTTCTTAGACTTGGCCAACGCCGTGCGCAACGTCATGGGACCCTCGTACTTCTCGTCGTAGTTTTTGGGTTCCCAGAGTTCCCCGCCGGTCACGAAGGGGTCGAAGCGAATCGGCAGATCGTTGACGAGTGTGGAGCCGGAGAAGCCATTTTCAAGGGCGGCTGCGTAAACGAAGGGCTTGATGGTGGAGCCTGGCTGCCGATAGGCCTGAGTGACGCGATTGAACTTGCGCTGGCGAAAGTCGAATCCCCCCACCAGAGCCCGCACGGCGCCTGTGTCCGTGCTCAGAGCAATGAGTGCGCCCTGAACCTCAGGCATTTGGGTGATCTCGTACTCTTGTGGGGTTTGAAGGGGTCTGATCCGGACCACCGCACCAGGACTGAGCTTTTGCTGGGCATTGGCGTTGGGTGAGAGCCCTTTCTCGCAGAACTTCAGACCCTCACCCCGAATGGTGAAGGTCTTGCCGTTGTGCCGCATCACGACGACACGATCGGCTAGGACCTCGGTAACCACCGCGGTAAAGAGCGATTCGCTGTCGGCGCGCTCCGCGAGCACTTCTTCGACCGCATCTTGGAGTGCTTCGGCCTCTTTGGGCAGTGCAACGCGAGCCTCGGGACCTCTCCATCCCTGCTTACGGTCATAGGCGAGCAGCCCCTCACGCACGGACTCCTGCGCCGCCCTCTGCTCGGATGCGCGCAGGGTTGTGAAAACGGTCAAGCCTCGGCTGTAGGCATCTTCAGGAAAGAGGCTCACCACCTGCTGGCGTACCATTTCCGCAACGTATTGGGCATCGACGCCAAAGTCCGTGGGACGTCCCACCACGCGGATCTGCTCCTTCATGGCTTCGAGGAACTGGGCATTGCTGATGAGATCGAGCTTGCGCATGCGGCCCAGGATGTATTCCTGCCGGGCCTTTGCGCGTCGCGGATTCACGATGGGATTGAAGCTCGACGGCGCCTTTGGGATGCCAGCAAGCATGGCCGATTCTGCAATGCTCAACCGATGAATGGGCTTGCCGAAATAAATCTGGGAGGCGCTTGCAAATCCGTAGGCCCTGCGCCCCAGATAGATCTGGTTCATGTAGAGCTCGAGGATCTGGTTCTTCGAGAGGGAGCGCTCGATCTCCAGGGAGAGCAGCAGCTCGTATGCCTTGCGGGTGTATGTTTTTTCGGTGGTTAGAAAGAAATTACGAGCGACCTGCATCGTGATGGTGCTGCCGCCTTGCCGCTTCTCGCCAGTGGCCACCAGAATGCCTGCTGACCTGGCCAAGCCGAGTACATCAATGCCCGGATGCTCGTAGAACCGATCGTCCTCGGCCGCCAGAATGGCGTCGATGAGCGACTTGGGAACCTGGTGCAGTCGCACGACGCTGCGCCGCTCCTCGCCAAATTCCCCAATGAGCACCCCATCGAAGGTCATGACGCGCAGGGGCACCTTTGGCCGGTAATCCGCTAGGGCAGAGACTTCTGGGAGTTGAGGTGTAGCCAGTGCAATAAAGAGCAAGACCAGGCCCGTGACAGCAGCAGCGCCTGAGACCAGGACGACGGCGATGGAGGTAAACAGGCGCATAGGGGCTTAGTGTATCGCCTGCTAGACTCGTTTCATGAATTTGAATCCCCCGCAAAATATTGTGCTCATTGGCCTCATGGGCGCGGGAAAAACCACCGTGGGACGGCGGCTTGCTCACCGAATCGGATGGCCTCTGGTCGATACCGATCATGAAGTGGAGCTGCGCTCGGGTGCGACCATTCCGACCATTTTTGAGATGGAAGGGGAGGAAGGGTTTCGCAAGCGTGAGGAGCGGGCAGTGGTGGAGGCCATGTCCGAGCCGGGGCGGATTGTGACCACCGGCGGAGGGGCACCGATGCGGGAGGCCAATCGTCTCGAACTTGCGCGGGGGTACGTCATTTATCTTGATGCGCAGCCTTGGCAGATCTGGCAGCGCCTGCGCACCGATCGTTCACGCCCGCTGCTCAGCCAGTCTCCTAATCCGAAGGCAACGCTCGAGCGCCTGCATGCCGAGCGTGACCCTATTTATAGGGAGATGGCAGACTACGTTCTGCCTGCGAGCCGTGGATCATTGGCCCATGTCGTTGCACACCTGGTTGAACATTTGTCAGAGCGAGGCTGGGCCCTCAAGGAGTCGGAGAATTCACTATGAAGGGTTTGCTCACCACCTTGTCAGTGGCGTTGGGAGATCGACAGTACCCCATCCAGATCGGCCAGGGCCTTTTGGGTCAGCCCGAGGTTTGGCGGCCCTTGATTCGCTCGCGGCAGGTCGCGATTGTTACGAACACCACCGTTGGCCCGCTTTACCTGGAAACACTGCAGTCTGCCTTGGCACACCTTGGGCTGGTCCCCCTGGTCATTGAACTTCCTGATGGTGAGGTCTACAAGACCTTTTCAAGCCTTCAGGTGATCTTCGATCGCCTGATGGAGGCTCGCATGGAGCGCAAGGCGACATTAATTGCTTTGGGCGGCGGCGTTGTGGGTGACATGGCTGGGTTTGCGGCCGCCTGCTACCAACGAGGCATGCCTTTCATTCAGGTGCCCACCACACTGCTCTCGCAGGTGGACTCCTCTGTGGGCGGGAAGACGGCGGTTAACCATCCTTTGGGCAAGAACATGATTGGCGCGTTCTATCAGCCCCAGGCTGTAGTGATCGACATGAATGTCCTCTCAACGCTCCCGGATCGGGAGCTCTCTGCAGGATTGGCAGAAGTCATCAAGATGGGTTGCATCCTGGATGCAGACTTTTTCGCGTGGCTGGAGGGGCACATGGATGCATTGCGCGCGCGCGATCCCCAGGCCCTCTCCATGGCCATTGAGCGCTCGTGTGCGCTCAAGGCGCTGGTGGTGGCGCAAGATGAGCGTGAGTCTACTGGGCGACGTGCGTTGCTCAATTTTGGACACACCTTTGGCCATGCCATTGAGGCCGGCCTGGGATTTGGGGTTTGGCTGCACGGGGAGGCGGTGGGTTGTGGAATGGTCATGGCCAGTCATCTCTCTCAACAGCTGGGTCTGCTGAGCGATGCACAGCGAAATCGCGTCATTCGCCTGGTCGAGCGCGCAGGCTTGCCGACGCGAGGGCCAGACTGGTCCACGGAGACTTACCTCGAATGGATGGCCCACGACAAAAAGGCAGAGGCAGGAGAGATTCGCTACATCGTGCTCAATGGCCTGGGGTCTGCTCGCCTCTCGACAGCGAGCCGGGCTCAGGTGGGTTTGGCGCTTGAGCAGCACCGAGGGGAGTGGGTATGAGTCGCATGCAGGTGGCAGCCTACGCAGCGCAGTCTGAGGCCTCACGGGGGCGCGTGCACTCCGAGCCAACGCCGGCGGGCCGATCTGAGTTTCAGCGTGATCGGGATCGCATTGTCCATGCCACGGCGTTCAGGAAGCTTTTGTATAAAACCCAGGTCTTCGTCAATCATGAGGGCGATCTCTACCGCACTCGGCTTACGCACAGCCTCGAGGTGGCTCAGATTGCGCGATCTGTGGCGCGCCGCCTTGCACTCGATGAGGAGCTGACCGAGGCCATCTGTCTGGCGCACGACCTCGGGCACACCCCGTTTGGTCATGCGGGGCAGCATGCCCTAAATGCATGCCTTAAGGAGCACGATCCCCAGGGAGAGGGCTTTGAGCACAATCTCCAGAGCCTGCGAGTGGTCGATCAGCTCGAGCGGCGGTATGCCGAGTTTGACGGCTTGAACCTATGCTTCGAGACGCGAGAGGGCATTCTGAAGCACTGCTCGCGAAGGGCTGCCCTCAAGCTCGGGCCGCTGGCGCTGCGGTTTTTGGAAGGGGGGTCGCCATCGCTCGAGGCTCAGCTCGCCAATGTCTCCGACGAAGTGGCCTACAACCACCACGACCTGGATGACGGGCTGCGCTCAGGGCTATTGAGTTTGGAGCAGATTCTCGTCCTTCCAATGGTTCGGCGCCACTTCGATGGGGTGCACCGACGTTTTCCCCAGATTCAGCCCGACCGTGTTGTGCCCGAAATGATTCGGGCCATGATCAATGAGCAGGTCGACGATTTGGTGGCGCAGACCCGATCGCAGCTCCAGGGCCACGGGGTGGAGACTTGCAACGATGTACGCAAGGCTCCGCCACTGGTTGCCTTCTCTGGGCCTTTGGCCCAGGAGGTTCGGGAGGTCAAGCAGTTCTTGTTTCAGAACTTGTATCGCCACCCACGCGTCGTTGCGGTGACCGATGTCGCCGAGGGCGTGCTCAAAGACCTTTTCACTTGGCACTTCGATCGGGCTCAGCGATGCCCCGATCAGTATGAGAGCAGTGAGCAAATGCTGCGACATGTGGCTGATGAAGTCGCGGGCCTCACCGACCGTCAGGCCATGCTTCTGCACGATCAGGTATTCCCTGGTCGTGCACAGTGGCCCCACCGCAGCGCATCAGGGGCATGACCTCTTGGCTCGGCGGCCAAGGCTTGCATTGGGGGGGCGTCTGATCCATGTCCAGCAGAGATCACGCCCCGATGCGCCACTCGCCTTCGACGCACAGGATCGAACGGCGTACTTAGAATGCCTCTTTGATGCGGCCCTGGGATTGGGCCTCTCGATTCATGCCTGGAGTGTCACGGGCCAGGAGGCCAATTGGCTTGTGACCCCTCAGCGCGCGACAGCCCTTGCCGAGGCGGTGCAACAGATTGGCCGGCGCTATGTGCGCATGCTCAACGATCGATGGGCCCGCAGGGCCAGCCCCTTCGATGGCCGTTATCGCGCGTATTGGCTCAGCGAGCCCAGTCATGCCCTCTGGGTGATGCGTTGGATCGATCACCGTGCAGTTCGTGAGGGGCTCGTGGGTCAGCCCTCGGACTGGCCTTGGTCGAGTGCGGGCGTGCTGCAAGGGCATCGGGCTGTACCTCCTCGAGTGCCCTTTGTGGCCTTGCCCAGTTATTGGGCCTTGGGCAATACCCCGTTTGAGCGTGAGCAGGCCTATGCGCACCTGGAGTGGCAGGGGCGGGACTTTTCAGACGCTTTGAGCCTTGGGCTGAGTCAGGGCCGCCCCATGCTGACCGAGCAAGAGTGGGCTGCCTTGCCCGAAGCAGACCGGCTGGTTTGGCAGCGACGTCCCAGAGGTCGCCCCCGAAAATCTTGATCTCTGTTGTGTCCCTATTATTCAGGGGAGAGGCGGCGCGCAATCTTTAAAATATGGTCTGACCCCATTTAAATCCCAGTGCTGGTGCCCACAGCCGTGCGATTCGCCCGATAATTCGAGTCCCTTTTGTCATAGCGCTGTCAAGGAGTCAGGATGGGCATCCCCGCATTCGGTTTATACGACCCCTCTCATGAGCACGACGCCTGCGGGGTGGGATTTGTGGCCCATATCCGTGGCCAAAAGTCACACGCCATCGTCGAGCAGGGCCTGCAGATTCTCAAGAATCTCGACCATCGCGGTGCAGTGGGCGCGGATGCGCTTATGGGAGACGGGGCGGGGCTGCTCATGCAACTTCCAGACATCCTGTTTCGTGAGGAGATGGCGCGCCAAGGCGTTCAGCTTCCTCCGCTCGGAGAATACGGAGTCGGCATGGTATTTCTGCCGAAGGAGCATGCGTCTCGTTTAGCCTGCGAGCGGGCGCTGGAGCGCGCGGTTGTCGCAGAGGGCCAAGTCCTCTTGGGGTGGCGAGATGTTCCCACCGATGCCAGCATGCCCATGTCCCCCCGGGTGCGAGACCGCGAGCCCATCATGCGGCAGATCTTCATTGGTCGTGGCGACGATGTCATTGTGCAAGACGCGCTCGAGCGCAAACTCTATGTCATTCGCAAGACGGCTTCGAGCGCCATTCAGGGCTTGGGACTCAAGCATGGCAAGGAGTACTACGTGCCTTCCATGTCGAGTCGCACCATCGTCTACAAGGGTCTGCTCCTGGCCGATCAAGTCGGCATTTACTACAAAGACCTCTCCGACCCGCGCTGCACCTCGTCACTGGCGCTGGTGCATCAGCGCTTCTCGACCAACACTTTCCCTGAATGGCCATTGGCTCACCCCTACCGCATGGTGGCGCACAACGGAGAGATCAACACCGTCAAGGGCAACTACAACTGGATGCGGGCCCGGGAGGGCGTGATGCGATCGGCCGTGTTGGGTGACGATCTGCAAAAGCTCTACCCAATCAGCTTTGCCGGCCAGTCCGATACAGCCACGTTCGACAACTGCCTTGAGCTGTTGGTGGCTGCTGGCTACCCCATGGCGCATGCGGTCATGATGATGATCCCCGAGCCTTGGGAGCAGCACGCCACCATGGATGCCTCACGCCGGGCATTCTACGAGTACCACGCGTCCATGATGGAGCCCTGGGACGGTCCTGCATCGATTGTGTTCACCGACGGTCGTCAGATCGGGGCAACTCTCGACAGAAATGGGCTGCGTCCTTCACGTTACTGCATCACCGATGACGACCTGGTGATCATGGCGAGCGAGTCGGGTGTGCTGCCGGTTCCGGAGGACAAGATCGTTCGCAAATGGCGTTTGCAACCCGGGAAGATGTTCCTCATTGACCTGGAGCAGGGTCGCATGATCCACGACGAGGAGCTCAAGGCCAGCCTCGCCCAGTCGCGTCCGTACCGACAGTGGATTGAGAACGTGCGGGTGTCATTGCAGAGCCTTGGCGACGAGCCTTCAGCGGTCACAGCGCTCGCGAGTGATATTCCGCTGCTGGATCGACAGCAGGCCTTTGGCTACACCCAGGAAGACCTCAAGTTCCTCATGGCGCCTATGGCCAAGGCGGGAGAGGAAGCAGTCGGCTCCATGGGCAACGATTCCCCGCTTGCTGTCCTCTCGGACATGCCAAAGCCACTGACGAGTTATTTCAAGCAGCTCTTTGCACAGGTGACCAACCCACCTATTGACCCGATTCGTGAGGCGATCGTGATGTCCTTGGTCTCGTTTGTGGGGCCAAAGCCAAACCTGCTCGACATCAATCAGGTCAATCCGCCACTTCGGCTCGAGGTTAAGCAGCCCATTCTGGATTTTGCCGACATGGACCGCCTGCGTGCCGTGGCGCAGCACACCCGGGGCAAGTTCAAGAGCCAGTCGATTGACATCACCTACCCTGTGGTCTGGGGTAAGGAGGGGGTCGAGGCGCGACTGGCGACCCTCTGTGCTGAGGCTGTGGATGCGATCGCTGCGGGCGCAAACATTCTCATCCTCACCGACCGTACGGTGAGCGTTGAGCGTGTGGCCATCCCGGCGCTTCTGGCCTTGTCCGCTGTGCACCAGCATTTGGTTCGGGTGGGCAAGCGCACCCTGGCTGGCCTGGTTGTGGAAACAGGCTCGGCCCGCGAGGTGCACCACTTTGCCGTCCTCGCTGGCTACGGTGCGGAGGCCATCCATCCCTACCTCGCCATGGAGACCATTGCCAACATGCAGGCCGGTCTGGTGGGGGACCTCAGCCCCGAGAAGGCCATTGCCAATTACGTAAAGGCCATCGGCAAGGGCCTCTCCAAGATCATGTCCAAGATGGGCATTTCAACCTACATGTCCTACTGTGGCGCACAGATCTTTGAGGCCATCGGACTCAACCAAGAGACCATCGACCGTTACTTCCCCAACACGCCCAGCGCGGTAGGCGGAATGGGGGTGTTCGAAATTGCCGAGGAGGCCATTCGGACGCATCAGAAGGCCTTTGGCAAGGACCAGGTCCTGCAAGGCATGCTCGAAACCGGCGGCGAGTACGCCTGGCGGGTGCGCGGTGAGGCCCACCTCTGGACCCCCGACTCGATTGCCAAGCTTCAGCACGCCACCCGGTCCAATCAGTTCTCTACCTACAAAGAGTACGCACAGCTCATCAACGACCAGAGCAAGCGCCACATGACGCTGAGGGGTCTGTTTGAATTCAAAGTGGACCCCGCGCGCGCCATCCCCCTCGACGAGGTGGAGCCTGCAGCTGAGATCGTAAAGCGATTCGCCACGGGCGCCATGTCACTGGGGTCCATCTCTACAGAAGCCCATGCCACGCTGGCTGTTGCCATGAATCGTATCGGCGGCAAGTCCAACACCGGTGAGGGTGGTGAGGACAAGCGCCGCTACCGCGATGAGCTCAAGGGGATTGCCATTCAGAACGGCGCCACCTTGGGGTCGGTCATTGGAGCCGAAAAGGTCGAGAGCGACATTGCACTCAAAGCGGGCGATAGCCTGCGATCGAAGATCAAACAGGTGGCCTCCGGCCGATTCGGCGTGACCACGGAGTACTTGGTGTCGGCTGATCAGATCCAGATCAAAATGGCCCAAGGCGCAAAGCCCGGCGAGGGAGGGCAGCTGCCTGGCGGCAAGGTCTCTGACTACATCGGCGAGCTGCGACACTCTGTGCCTGGTGTCGGTCTCATCTCGCCTCCTCCGCACCATGACATCTACTCGATCGAGGATCTGGCCCAGCTTATTCACGATCTTAAGAATGTCGCTCCGAGCGCAGATATTTCTGTGAAGCTGGTGTCTGAAATTGGTGTTGGCACGGTGGCAGCCGGCGTGGCCAAGGCCAAGGCGGACCACGTGGTCATCGCTGGCCACGATGGCGGCACGGGCGCGTCTCCGCTCTCTTCAATCAAGCATGCAGGATCGCCCTGGGAGATTGGCCTGGCCGAAACCCAGCAGACGCTGGTGCTCAACGGCCTGCGAAGCCGCATTCGCGTTCAAGCTGATGGCCAGATGAAGACCGGCCGCGACGTAGTGGTTGCTGCCATGTTGGGCGCCGATGAAATGGGCTTTGCCACTGCACCTCTGGTGGTCGAGGGCTGCATCATGATGCGTAAATGCCATCTGAACACCTGCCCAGTCGGCGTCGCGACCCAGGACCCACAGCTGCGTAAGAAATTCCAAGGCAAGCCCGAGCATGTCGTGAACTTCTTCTTCTTTGTTGCTGAAGAGGCTCGGGCCATCATGGCCCAGCTGGGTATTCGCAAGTTTGAAGATCTGGTTGGACGTGCCGACCTACTCGACACCCGCAAGGGCATTGAGCATTGGAAGGCCAATGGACTGGACTTTAGTCGGCTGCTCGCGGTACCCCCCGTGAACAGCGTTGAGCAACAGCGACACTCAGAGACCCAAGACCATGGCCTTGAGAAGGCACTCGATGTTCGACTGATCGAGCGCAGTCACGATGCCATTCACAAGGGACAGCGCATTCAGTTTATGGAGGTGGCGCGGAATGTGAACCGCACCGTTGGCGCCATGCTCTCGGGAGAGGTCATTCGGCACCATCCCGATGGCCTTCCCGATGATTCCATTCGCATCCAGCTTGAAGGCACGGGGGGCCAGTCGTTTGGCGCATTCCTCGCCAAGGGCATTACCCTCTATCTGATTGGCGATGCCAATGACTACACGGGCAAAGGCATGTCGGGTGGCCGCGTGGTGGTCAGGCCCTCCATTGACTTCCGTGGCATTGCGCACGAGAACATCATCGTCGGTAACACGGTGCTCTATGGCGCAACGTCGGGTGAGGCATTCTTCCGTGGAGTAGCCGGAGAGCGCTTCGCGGTTCGACTCTCGGGGGCGAATGCTGTGGTCGAGGGCACGGGGGACCACGGCTGCGAGTACATGACGGGCGGCACTGTGGTGGTGTTGGGGAGAACAGGCCGCAATTTTGCAGCCGGCATGTCCGGGGGCGTGGCCTATATCTACGATGAGGACGGACAGTTCTCGACCCGATGCAATCTCTCAATGGTCAGTCTGGAGCCTGTGCTATCCGATGCTGAGCAACGAGACAAGGTGCCCTCAAGCATTTGGCACCGAGACATGACCGATGAGCAGCAGTTGCGCAAAATGATCGAGGACCACCACCGCTGGACGGGCAGTGTGCGCGCGCGCGATCTGCTCGATCAGTGGGCAACGTCTCGCTCCAAATTTGTGAAGGTCTTGCCCAACGAGTACAAGCGCGCCTTGGGCGAGATCCATGCCCGTAAGCAAGCCGCACAGCCCGTCCAGGTCTGAGTCTAAAGAGAGAGCACATCATGGGAAAAATCACCGGATTTATGGAACTTGAGCGGCTCGATGAGGGCTATGAGGCCCCCGAGAAGCGACTCAAACACTACAAAGAATTTGTCATTGGGCTGAGTGAGGAACAGGCCACGCAGCAGGCGGCGCGCTGCATGGACTGTGGCATTCCGTTTTGCAACAACGGCTGCCCAGTCAACAACATCATTCCCGATTTCAACGACCTGGTGTTTCAGCACCAGTGGAAGGCGGCGCTCGATACGCTGCACTCGACGAATAATTTCCCCGAGTTCACTGGGCGAATCTGCCCTGCTCCATGTGAAGCTGCATGCACGCTCAATGTCAACGATGACGCCGTGGGTATCAAGTCCATCGAACACGCCATCATCGATCGGGGCTGGTCGGAGGGCTGGGTGGTTCCACAGCCGCCTGAGCAGAAGACCGGCAAGCGTGTAGCGGTCGTTGGTTCTGGCCCAGCGGGTCTTGCCGCGGCTCAGCAGCTTGCTCGCGCCGGTCATGACGTGGTGGTCTTTGAGAAGAACGATCGTGTTGGCGGCCTGCTGCGCTATGGCATTCCCGATTTCAAAATGGAAAAGCACCATATCGATCGACGCGTGGCCCAGATGCAAGCGGAGGGGGTGGTCTTTCGCACGGGCGTCCTGGTCGCAAAACTGCCCGATGACACGAAGGTCACCAACTGGTCTCAGGAGACCCTCTCACCCGAGGCCTTGGTGGCGGAGTTCGACGCAGTTTTGTTGACGGGAGGCGCCGAACAGCCCCGCGATCTTCCTGTGCCTGGGCGAGATCTCCAGGGGGTCCACTTCGCAATGGAATTCCTGCCCGAGCAGAACAAGGTCAATGCAGGGGACACCCTCAAGGGCCAGCTTCGTGCAGATGGCAAACATGTCATTGTCATCGGTGGGGGTGACACCGGATCTGACTGTGTTGGCACGAGCAATCGCCATGGGGCGGTGAGCGTTACTCAGTTTGAGCTGATGCCCATGCCGCCTGAGCACGAGAACAAGCCCCTGGTCTGGCCTTACTGGCCCACGAAGCTGCGCACCTCCAGCAGCCACGAGGAGGGCTGCGAGCGCGAGTTTGCCATCGCGACCAAGGAGTTTCTGGGCGAGAAGGGGCGCTTGACTGGACTCAAGGCGGTGCATGTCGAGTGGAAGGACGGTCGCATGCAGGAGGTCGAGGGCAGTGAGCAGATCTTCAAAGCGGATCTTGTGCTCTTGGCCATGGGGTTTGTCGCGCCCGTGGGCAGCATTCTTGAGGCTTTTGGTGTGGAGTGTGATTCCCGCGGAAACGGAAAAGCCGCCACGGATGGGCAGCGGGCCTATGCCACCAATCGGCCCAAGGTATTTGTTGCCGGTGATATGCGCCGCGGCCAGTCGCTTGTCGTCTGGGCCATCCGTGAAGGGCGACAGGCTGCCCACGCCATCGACGCCCAGCTCATGGGCTCGACTAACCTGCCTCGCTAAGCACCGTCTCCACGTGAATCTGCCCCTCCATCAGACGATGGATGGGGCATTTGTTGGCGATCTCGATGAGCCGAGCGCGCTGCTCCTCAGCAAGATTGCCAATCACCGAAACCGTGCGACGCAGACGATAGTGAATGCGCCCGTCGTCTTCTCTGGCCTCTGACACCCGATCGACCTGACAGTCGATGCGTTTTACATCCCAGTCTGGTTTGCGACGCAGGTAGAGTTCCAGCGTGAGCACTGTGCAGGCGGCCAATGCAGAGTCCAGCAGGTCGTGCGGGTCGGGGGCGGCGTCATGCGAGCCGAGGTGTTTCGGGACGTCCGAGGTCCAGGCGTGGCGGCCATTGGTGAGGCTGGTGATCAGCCCCGTGTCGCGGTGTAGAAAGGCTTGAATACGCGCTTCGTTCATGGAACCTATCCGTCCTTGGGTCGTCTTGAGAATCAACATTGAAGCAGAGAGGCGATAACGTGACAAATCCCAATCGTCGGCAAGGACTTCGCGCCTTGGGCCTCATGGCTGTCTTGGGCTCACAGTTCACACGGCCGTTTGTACCCTCCGCCATCGCCACTGCCGCAATTCAAGATTCGTTGCGCAGGCCCGGCGCCATCCTGTTGATTCGCCACGCGCAGACTGTGTCCGGATTGGGTGACCCAGATGACTTCCGATTGGGTGACTGCTCCACCCAAAGGAACCTCTCCGAGGAGGGCCGGGTGGCGTCGCGCGCATGGGGCGATTGGCTTCGTCAGATGGGGCTGGTACCCACCGCGGTTCGATCAAGTCAGTGGTGTCGCTGCCTCGATACAGCGCGCTTGATGTTTCCTCAGCAGACTGTGCGGGAATGGGTTGCGCTGAACTCGTTCTTTCAGGGGCATGGCAATCGAGATGCGCAACTGCTCATGGCACGCCAGGCAGCAAAGGCGCGTGCACGCAATGTCCCAGGGTTCGAGGTCTGGGTGACCCATCAGGTCGTGATCTCAAGCCTTACAGGTCAATACACCAGCATGGGCGAGGCCATTGTGGCGCGGGGTGTTGAGGACGCATCCGCAAACCTTCAGGTGCTCGGTCGCAGCAGCGGTCCGAGGTAGCGTCCCGTATGGCTCTCGGGGGTTCGCGCAATCTCCTCTGGGGGACCTTGTGCAATTAACTGACCTCCACCCGCACCGCCCTCGGGGCCCATGTCTAAGATCCAATCGGCGGTCTTGATGACATCAAGATTGTGCTCAATGATCAGCACGGTGTTGCCAGAGTCTCTGAGCCGCATGAGCACCTGAAGGAGCATCTCGGTGTCGTAGAAGTGCAGACCCGTGGTGGGCTCATCGAGCACATAGAGTGTTTTGCCGGTCTCACGCTTGGAGAGCTCGCAGGCGAGCTTGACGCGCTGAGCCTCTCCTCCCGAGAGGGTTGTCGCGCTCTGACCAAGCTGGACATACCCCAGGCCGACCTCTTGTAGCAGGTGCAAGCGGCGCGCAAGCGGAGGAATTGCAGCAAAGCACTCGCTTGCCTCGTCGACCGTCATTGCGAGCACGTCGGCAATGGTTTTTCCTCTCCATCGAACGTCGAGCGTCTCCCGGTTGAACCGGAGCCCTTTGCAGAGATCGCAGGGCACATAGACATCGGGCAGAAAATGCATTTCCACGCGCACCATGCCGTCGCCCTGGCAGGCCTCGCAACGTCCGCCTTTCACATTGAAAGAGAAGCGCCCCGCGTCGTAGCCCCGCTCGCGCGCCATGGGCGACTCCGAGAAGAGCTCGCGAATGGTGGTGAGCATGCCGGTGTAGGTGGCGGGATTGCTACGGGGTGTTCGACCAATGGGGCTCTGATCGACATTGATGATCCGATCGAAATGCTCGAGCCCCTCGATCCCATCGTGTTCCGCCGCGCTTCGATGACTGCCATTTAGACGCGCCTGGGCCTCGGCCACCAGCGTGTCATTGATCAGGGTTGACTTCCCGCTACCTGAGACTCCAGTCACGCAGACGAGCAGCCCAACTGGGATGCGAACGGTGAGGTGCTTGAGATTATTTGCGCGAGCACCTTTGAGTACCAGCCATCGCTGGTCTGGCATTCGCCGTGGATGGGGAATTGGAATGGCGCGTTTGCCGCTGAGGTACTGACCCGTTAGCGAGCGTGGATTCTGCAGAATGTCCTTTAGGCTTCCTTGGGCAATGACCTGCCCTCCCTGCCGGCCGGCCCCGGGGCCCATGTCAATGATGTGGTCGGCCGTGCGAATCGCGTCTTCGTCATGCTCAACGACGAGGACAGAGTTGCCCAGATCACGCAGATGCGCCAGGGTCTTGAGAAGCCGGTCATTGTCGCGCTGGTGTAGGCCAATGGAGGGTTCATCGAGGACATACATCACGCCCGTGAGCCCCGCGCCAATCTGGCTGGCCAGCCGAATGCGTTGCGCTTCGCCTCCGGAGAGGCTGGATGCCGTTCGATCCAGACGCAGGTAGGACAGACCCACATCAATGAGAAACCGCAGGCGAGACTGCGTCTCGTGCAGCAGACGTTCTCCAATGGCCTTGCGCATGCCCGTTAAAGGGAGGGTGGCCAGTGTGTCGGCCGCAGCAGAAAGCGGCAGGGCGAGAAGCTCTGGCAGGCTCAACGAATGTTCGACTGGGCCCACTCGAACATGGCGGGCCTCTGCACGCAGGCGAGAACCCTGGCAGCCGGAGCACGCGCTCAGTCGCCGATATCGGCCAAGCTCCTCGCGCACCGCCGGGCTGTCGGTCTCTGCAAACCGTCGGTTGAGATTGGGGATGATGCCCTCAAAGACGTGCTTTCGGACTGTTGATTTGCCCTGCTCTGAGGGATAGGTAAAGGCAATCTTCTCTTCACCGGAGCCTTGCAATAAGAGTGCTTGATGGGCGGGGGTCAGTGCTTCAAAGGGTGTGTGAACCGAGAAACCACAATGCGCAGCGAGGCTCTCAATCATGGCAAAGGCAAAGCTGTTGCGGGCATCCCAACCCGCAATAGCGCCGTTTGCCAGCGAAAGGTGGGGAAACTCTACGACGCGCTCAGGATCAAACCGAGACTCCTCGCCCAGGCCATCGCATTGTGGGCAGGCGCCGGCAGGGGAGTTAAAAGAAAAGAGGTTCGGCTCTAGGTCACGCAATGAGAAGCCGCACTCTGGACAGGCAAAGCGCAGAGAGAGCGACCGCTCCTGCACCGGCCCGTCATCGGACTGAACCAGCGCAAGCGCTTGATCTTGGCCCATGCGCAGTGCGGTCTCTAAGGACTCGGCCAGACGCTGCTGAAGATTGGGTCGACGCTTGAGGCGATCGACAACCACATCGATGCTGTGATGCTGCGCTTTTTGCAGGGCGACGAGGGTATCGAGACTGACATCCTGCGCTGGCCCATTGCCTGTCTTCACGCGGACCCGAACAAACCCCTGGGCGCGAAGGCCGTCCAGTAGCTCTCGATGCTCTCCCTTTTGGTGCACGACGACCGGTGCGAGTAGGCTGATGCGCTCGCCCTCTGGGCCCTCAAGCAGTGCATCGACCATTTGAGAGACCGATTGAGACTCAAGCCGCTGATGGGGATGATTCGGGCAGTGGGGTACGCCTACCCGGGCAAAGAACAGCCTTAGGTAATCAAGAATCTCGGTGACCGTTCCAACGGTTGATCGCGGGTTGTGACTGCTGGATTTCTGCTCAATCGCAATGGCAGGTGAGAGGCCCTCGATGAGATCCGCATCGGGCCGCTCCATGAGCTGCAGAAATTGGCGTGCGTAGGGCGAGAGCGACTCGACATAGCGCCGCTGTCCCTCGGCATACAGGGTGTCAAAGGCCAGAGACGACTTCCCAGAGCCGGAGAGTCCCGTAATGACCACGAGCTGGCTTCGAGGAATATCGAGATCGAGGTTCTTGAGGTTGTGGGTGCGAACACCGCGAAGTCTGATCATGGGAAGAAGCCTAGGCCAATCCACTACTATAGCGAGCCATGAGTCCTTCTTCTGAACCGACGCTCACCCTCACCTCACAGGAGCGAACTGCCAGCCTTGGGCTCGCATCGGTCATTGGGCTGCGGATGCTGGGCCTCTTTCTGATGCTGCCTGTGCTGGCGATTGGCGCGGGCACGCTCTCCGGCGGCCATGACCCGGTCTGGCTGGGCCTGGCGATGGGCGCATATGGGCTGACTCAGGCCGTGCTTCAGATCCCCTTTGGCATGGCTTCAGATCGATGGGGACGCCGCCCGGTCATTCTCCTGGGTCTTGCTGTATTTGTGTTGGGCAGTGTGGTCTGTGCGCTGTCCTCGAGTATTGAAATGCTCGTGTTTGGCCGAGCCCTCCAAGGTGCGGGTGCCGTGTCTGCCGCCGTCAGTGCCTATCTGTCTGACTTGACCCGAGAGTCTGTGCGCACTCGGGCGATGGCCATGGTAGGCGCTGCAATTGGGCTCTCCTTTGCGCTCTCGATGGTGATTGCGCCCCCACTCTTCGGACTCTGGGGGCTTGCAGGTCTGTTTGCCTTTACCGCGGGCTTGGCCATATTGGCGATGGCCGTCGTGCTGAGGCTGCCCACCCCATCCCAGCGGCCGCCAGAGGGTCGCTTGCCGTGGGCCAAGCTTTTGGGTCATGGGCAGCTCCAAAGGCTCAATCTGGGCATTTTCACCATGATGGCGATTCAGACCAGCCTTTTCGTAGCAATTCCTCAGGCGCTTGTTGGGCTCGACTTGCCGGTGTCCGATCACTGGCAGGTTTACCTGCCACTCATGCTTTTGGCCTTTGCACTGATGGTGCCTCCGATCATTTGGGCGGAACGCAAAGGACGGTTTAAACCCGTTTTCTTGGCCTCCATTGGGCTTCTCGTGTTGGCGATGGCGTTGTTTCTCACCGCCAGACCCTTTTGGACTTGGATGTTGGCCATTGCTGTTTTTATGTTGGGCTTTAATCTGCTCGAGGCGCTATTGCCTTCTTGGGTGTCACGCCTTGCTCCGACCGGGCAACGAGGGCAGGCGATGGGCGTCTACAACACCAGTCAGTCCTTGGGTCTCTTTGTCGGGGGTCTTGCAGGGGGTTTGGCTCTGTCTCAGGCAGGCCTTACAGGGGTTTTCTGGCTCTGCGGCGGGTTGGCCTTGTTTTGGGGCATGATGTCTCTTGGATTGCACGAGATCGGGCCTCGATCTCGTCTGATCGAGCCAGAGGCTCAGCCAATCGAAGGCTAGTGTGCGTGCCCCGGACTCGCTAGGGTGAGGGCCCGTTTCAAACCATAGGAGAAGATGCATGGCATCTGTGAATAAAGTGATTCTGCTGGGCAACCTAGGCCGTGATCCCGAAGTGCGCTACTCGCCAGACGGAGGCGCCATTGCCAATGTGTCCATTGCCACAACCTCGCGCTATAAAGACAAATCGTCTGGCGACATGAAGGAAGACACCGAGTGGCACCGGGTCGTTTTCTTCGGCCGTCTTGCTGAAATTGCTGGCGAGTACCTCAAGAAAGGGCGTCCGGTCTATGTCGAAGGTCGTCTGCGCACGCGCAAATGGCAAGACCAGTCGGGCCAGGAGCGACTCACCACCGAGGTTGTTGCCGAGCAGATGCAGCTGCTCGGTGGTCGAGATGGGGGCGGCTCATCCGGTGGCGGGTCCTCGGCTCCCGCGCTTGCCGACGAGGGAGGATACTCGGCCCCGGCCCCGTCCGCTGCCCGCGCGGCACCGAAAGCAGGATTTGACGACCTCGACGACGATATTCCGTTCTAAAATCTAAGATCGGAGTCAAGAGCGCCGCGAATTCCGCGGCGTTTTTTTTAACCCCTGAGTTCTAACCCCCGAGGGCGAGAGCCGTGCTCAAAAAATTTTTCATTGCGGGCTTACTGATCTGGGCGCCCATCGGCATCACGGTCTGGGTGATCACGGCCATCGTGTCCACGCTCGACAATATCGTTCCGGAGGGCCTGCGTCCTGAGGCCCTTTTTGGTCAGGCCATCCCTGGATTTGGTGTCGTGGCCGTTGGACTCCTCATCTTTGTTACGGGTGTGTTGGCAGCCAACCTGTTGGGTCGCCGACTTGTACTGGTCTGGGAGGGGCTGCTTGCTCGGATCCCCCTGGTTCGGTCGATCTATTCCTCGGTCAAACAGGTGAGCGACACGATCCTTGCCCCGAATGGGCAGGCGTTTCGCCAGGCCGTCTTGGTTCAGTATCCGCGCTACGGGAGCTACACCGTTGCCTTCGTAACCGGTTCACCGGCAAGTGAGCTATTGCCACACCTTCCTGGGGAGTGCATCAGTGTCTACGTTCCCACCACCCCGAATCCGACATCCGGCTTTTTTCTCATGATGCCTCGTGAAGAGGTCATTCCACTCAACATCCCCGTCGATAAAGCACTGAAATACGTGGTCTCGATGGGCACCGTCTCACCTTCTTCCCAATAAAAGGTTTTCTATGCGCAGTCATTACGCAGGCCAGCTCTCGCTGTCCCAACTCGATCAGACCGTAACACTGTGTGGCTGGGTGCACCGCCGGCGCGATCACGGGGGCGTGATTTTTGTGGACCTGCGAGATCGTGAAGGCATTGCCCAGGTTGTATGCGACCCCGATCGCCCCGAAGTTTTTGCGATTGCCGAGTCTCTTCGCAATGAGTTCTGTGTTCGATTGGAGGGCCGTGTTCGACGGCGCCCTGAGGGTACAGCCAATGCCGCTATGGCCAGTGGTGAAATTGAGCTCTTGTGTCTCTCGCTTGAGGTCCTGAACCCCTCGGTGACACCTCCGTTCCAAATGGACGAGGACAACCTCTCCGAGACCACACGCTTAACCCATCGCGTGATGGACCTCCGGCGGCCCGCGATGCAACGCAACCTCATGCTGCGTTACAGAGTGGCCATGGCCGTGCGTCGGTATCTGGATGCCCATGGGTTTGTCGACATTGAGACGCCCATGCTCACCAAGTCCACCCCGGAGGGCGCTCGTGACTACCTTGTGCCCTCACGGGTCCACGCGGGCGAGTTTTTTGCGCTCCCGCAGTCTCCCCAGCTCTTCAAGCAGCTGCTCATGGTGGCGGGCTTTGACCGCTACTACCAGATCACCAAGTGCTTTCGCGATGAAGATCTGCGTGCCGATCGGCAGCCAGAGTTCACCCAGATCGACTGCGAGACGTCCTTCATGACTGAACAAGAGATCCGCGATCTCTTCGAGAACATGATGCGCACGGTCTTTACAGATGCGATCTCCGTCGATCTGCCCAACCCCTTCCCAGTCATGAGCTATGCCGATGCCATGCGGCTCTATGGTTCAGATAAGCCTGATCTGCGGATTGCAATGGCCTTCACGGAGCTAACCGATGTCATGGCCGATGTCGACTTCAAGGTCTTTTCAGAACCTGCCAACATGGCCAATGGGCGTGTCGTCGCATTGAGAGTGCCTGGGGGGGGCGGGATCTCGCGCAGCGAAATCGACGCCTATACGGAGTTCGTCAAGATCTACGGGGCCAAAGGTCTCGCCTGGATCAAGGTCAATTCGGTCGCACAGGGGCGAGAGGGGCTTCAATCGCCCATCGTGAAGAACCTCCACGACCGTGCCATCGCCGAGATCCTTCAACGCTCGGGCGCACAGGATGGAGACCTGCTGTTCTTCGGTGCGGACAAGGCCAAGGTGGTAAACGATGCCATCGGGGCCTTGCGCCTGAAGATCGGTCATAGCGAGTTTGGTCAGAAGACTGGCCTGATGGTGCCGGGTTGGAAGGCCCTCTGGGTGGTTGACTTCCCCATGTTCGAGTACGACGAGGAGTCCGGCCGCTGGGCTGCCGTTCACCATCCGTTCACGGCCCCGAAAGATGGCCACGAGGGGCTCATGTCCGAGCGGCCCCAAGACTGTTTGGCCAAGGCCTATGACATGGTGCTGAATGGCTGGGAGCTCGGGGGCGGGTCCGTGCGGATTCACCGTGAAGAGGTTCAGTCCAAGGTCTTCTCAGCGTTGGGCATTGGACCTGAAGAGGCCAAGCTGAAGTTCGGCTTTCTGCTCGATGCCCTTCAGTACGGCGCCCCCCCACATGGGGGCCTCGCCTTTGGCCTGGATCGGCTCATTACACTCATGACGGGGGCAGAGTCGATCCGCGACGTGATTGCCTTTCCGAAAACCCAGCGGGCCCAGTGCCTGCTCACCCAGGCGCCTTCTCCAGCCGACGAAAAGCAGCTGCGTGAGCTTCATATCCGTCTGCGGGAGGCTCCCAAAGTCGTTGCATGACGCACGCTACAGCCATCGGCCGTCGTCGAGCCCTGGTCTATGGCCCCATGGCGGTGCTCTTGGGCGGCGCGGTTTGCCTCATTTTGGAGCCGAGCCTGGGCTCGCAGGTGGCGCTCACCGCATTTGCGGCTGCAGCGGGTGTTGGGGTCGTGCACGCACTGGTTCGCATGCTGCTGCAGCGCCGTCCTGGGTCTGATGCGGTGTTTTCTGGCCCAGTGGGGCTGGTCTTGTCGCTCTGCCTGCCCGCCTTTCTGGTGCTTCTTGCGTGCTTCGCTTATGTCGATCACCTGCCTCCGATGGGCCTGGCGATGGCGGGCTTTGTGTCGCTGGCGATGGGGGCCTATTGGCTCTCAAGCGCCTCGAGATGGGCCTGGGCCCCACGGTTCTCTGCTCTCATGATCTACTTGGGCGGCCTCTTGCTGCCAGTTGCAACCCTGTTTGCGCTTGCACCGGCCGCGAGTGTCTGGGCTGCCTTGGCTGCTGTCCCGGCCTGGCATGCACGCCGCATCATGCTTCGCGACCCCGACTCTCGCGAGGTGGCCGGATCGCTTCTCTCTGCGGCGGTTTTTATCTTCGCGCTTGTGCTGGTTACGGGGGCTGCCGTTACGGCGCTCTTGTCTCTGCGCACGGGCGGCTCTCTCTAGAGCCCCTCGGCAATGCCGGGCACGAAGATCCCCGTCTCGGTGCTCGTGGTCATTCATGACGGTCAGGGCGGCGTGCTGCTCATCGAACGTGCAGACCATCCTGGTTTCTGGCAATCGGTTACGGGAAGTCTTGATGCGCTTGATGAGCCACCGGTGTTGGCTGCGCAACGAGAGCTTGCAGAGGAGACTGGCATCGCACGTGCGATGGACCAGATCGTGAACTGGGAACAGCAAGAGCGATATGAAATTTTTCCCCACTGGAGGCACCGATATCCGGAGGGGGTTACGCACAACACCGAGCATTGGTTCTCCGTTCGGGTTGACGTTGGGACTGAGCCCCGGCTCTCGCCCCGGGAGCATACTCGGTGGTCTTGGATGCCCTGGGCGGAGGCGGCAGAGCGTTGTTTCTCCTGGACGAATGTGCTGGCCATTCGCGAGCTCGCCCGAAGAGAGGGCTGGACTAGCTTGGCTTCAAACGGTCAAGCCAGCATGCCGAATCGCCCGTTGCGCACGGCGAGCTATAACATTCACAAGGCTCAGATGCGTCAGCTCACCTTGCGAAGCCGCTCGGTCATGGAGGAGCTCGTCAATGGCATTGCCGTGCTGAACGCGGACCTTGTCTGCCTGCAAGAGGTTCAGGGTCGTCACGACCGGTGGGCGTTGCGTCAGGGACAGCATGAACGTCTGGCCGAGCTCGGCTATGAGACCGCCTACGGGGCAGCTGCGCATTACCTTCATGGCCATCACGGTAACGCGCTGCTCTCGCGCTTTCCCATTGTGTACTCGGAGTCGCGAGATTTTTCAGACCACGCGCTGGAGAAGCGGGCAGTGCTCCATGCGGTCGTTCAGCTGCCCACGCAGCCGTTGCATGTCTTTGTCGTGCACTTTGGCCTGTTAGCCTCTGGGCGTCACCGACAAGTGGAGCATCTGGCGGCGTGGATACGCGCGTGCGTTGCGCCGAAAGCATCCGTGCTCGTCGCAGGAGATTTCAACGACTGGCAGCTGAGGCTCGGTACTGCACATTTCGATGGCCTGGGCCTATCGGAGATCACCCAGCCAGGCCGCTCTGCGCCCCACCGAAGCTTTCCGAGTTGGGCTCCAGTGCTAAGCCTTGACCGCATGTTTCAGAGAGGCTTTCACGCCCGAGCGCTGCGCCGACCCAGAGGCCCACGCTGGTCACAGATCTCGGATCATGTACCGGTTTTGGCTGAACTGGAACCGCAGGGGTGACGGAAACATTTGAGCTGGTGCGCGGTGCGGAATCGCTGTTCGCAAGCGCGATCGGTGACATAGAGCGTGCGCAGCGACGTGTCTGGATCGAGAGTTACCTTCTTCATGATGACCGCGCGACAAGGGGGTTCATTGAGTCCTTGGGTCGCGCGGCTTCGCGCGGCCTCGAGATTCGGCTGCTGGTCGATGGATTCGGAGCGGGGGCCGATGCGCAGCGCATGCGTCCCTGGATCGAGGCCCAGGGCATTGAGCTGCGTGTTTTCCGGCCACGGCTTCGGCCCTGGGTGCTCAGCGCCTGGCGACGGCTTCACCGAAAACTCATGCTGATCGATGAGGACTTGCTCTATGTCGGAGGCATCAATCTCCTGAGTGATTGGGAGGACCCCAACCATGGGCCGCTTCAGGCGCCTCGACTCGACTATGCAGTGCGATGCCAGTCTGCGAGGCTCTTGGCACAAGCGATAGGGCCTATGGCGAAGTCTTGGTGGCGGGCTGGCTGGCGGCGAGGCACGCTACGCCTGCAGTGGACCCGAATGCGGCGTGACCTGGCCTCTGCTCAGGCCCGACTTGCCTCTGGTCGCGTCACGGGGTTGGCGAACGCGCGATTGGTTTTTCGAGATGACCTCCGTCGCTCTCGGGCGATCGAGCAGGAGTTGCGTCGGCTCTTGCGACAGGCGCGAACGGAGATTTGCATCGCAATGGCCTATTTCGTTCCCACAGGGTCGCTGCGACGGCTCCTGGTCGAGGCACGGCAACGGGGCGTGCGGGTCTCACTGCTCATTCAAGGCAGGACCGAGTACTGGTGGGCGCGTTGGGCTGAGCAGGTGATGGTTGAAGAATTACTCGAGGCGGGCGTGGACGTCTGGGAATTTCAAGAGAGCTTTCTCCATGCCAAGGTGTTGGTTGCTGATGACTGGACCACCGTGGGGTCGAGTAACTGGGACCCCTTTTCTCTATGGCTCGCAATGGAGGCGAACCTGCTCCTCAAGGACGCCGACTTTGCCCAGAGCCTGAAGGCCGACCTCCAACGACACATGACACCCGAACGGGCTTCGCAGCGCGTCACGCGCAGTGCACTTGGCGGACTGCTACACCGCCCTCAGCGGCTGTTGCAGCGCCTGATGCTCTCAGGCGTGCTCTGGGTTTTGAGGGCCATTCGGTAATGCATGTCATCACGCAGCAAGGCGAGCTTCTGATCTTTGGGGTGGACTTCAGCTCTGCCCCCTCGGTGCGCAAACCCATCACCGTTGCCATAGCAACCCTGTCATGCAGCCCAACTCCCATCCTGCATTTGGACCGTGTGGACTTGGTACCTGACTGGCCTCACTTTGAGGCGTTTTTGCAAACGCCGGGCCCGTGGCTGGGTGGATTCGATCTGCCCTTTGGACAGCCAAGGGCGCTCATTGAACACTATGGGTGGCCCACGGATTGGGCCGAGTTTGTCGACTTCTTCTACGAACAGTCGCGTGAGGATTTGCGCGATGCGTTTAAGGCCTGGTGTGATGCTCGGCCAGCAGGTCAGAAATTTGCCTGGCGTGCAGCCGATAAGCCTGCGGGCTCGAGCCCGGCGATGCGCTGGACCAATCCCCCCGTGGCGTGGATGATGAAGGAAGGCGCAAAGCGACTCAAGGCAGCTGGAGTCTGGTTGCCTGCACATCAATACCCGGCAAGGCTGCCGGCGTCTGCCAGACCGCCTGAATCGAGTGGCGATCGGGTCGCCCTGGAGGCCTATCCGGCCTTCCTCGTCCGACAGATCAGTCGCGCCTCCTACAAGAGTGACACCCCATCTGAACAAACGATAGAGCGGCGGGGGGTCAGAGAACAGATCGTTGCGGCGTTATGTCGTGCAGGGGCGCCTTGGCCTCAGCTCAGGCTCTCTAACCGTTGGATACGGCGCCTGGTGGATGAGGGGTCTGCTGACCAGTTGGATGCAGTCGTCTGCGCGCTTCAGGCGGCTCAGGCCGTTCTCGTCCGTGACTTCGGTCTCTCTGCGCAGGTCGATCCGCTTGAAGGGTGGATTGCAACCGTGCCCTCGATCTAGATCCAGTCTGGTGCGCCCTGCGCACCGCTATGCACCGAGTTGGTGAATCGCACGCACCGCCCTGGTGGCTGCTCGACACGGGTCATGTGCTCACGCTCGGGGTCCGCGACGGTGTACGGCGGATGCAGGGCTTTTTTCAGGAGGACACGAGGGTCTGGCACGGATGATGCAAAACCGGATGGGTCATCCTCAGAACCCGGAGTCAACCCATGTCCCTCTTCAACAACCCTTTTAGTGAAAACAGTCGATTGAAGTCGACCTGCTCCTGTGGCCAGCATGCCTCAGAGCTTGAGCACCGAGAAGCCCAGATAGCGCAGCACCACCAGCAGGGAGACGCCCTGCTCGAGCGTGTGGTTGAGCAGGGTCTCATGCGGGCTTTGTTTCCAGATGACGGACTTCGCCGCGCATTTCTCAAGGCAGTTGGCACGCCCACTGCGTCCGCGGCCATTGCGAGCCTCTTTCCACTGGCTGCTGCAAAAGAAGCCTTCGCTCAGAGCGCCGGTCCCTTGGAAAAGACCAAGCTCAAGGTGGGTTTCATTCCCATCACCTGTGCGACACCAATCATCATGGCTCACCCCATGGGCTTTTATGCCAAGCAGGGCCTTGACGTGGAGGTTGTCAAGACTGCGGGCTGGGCGGTGGTGAGAGACAAAGCCTTGAACAAAGAATATGACGCGGCCCACATGCTCTCACCGATGCCGCTTGCCATATCACTTGGTGCTGGCGCAGCCCCCCAGCCTTACACCATGCCGGCGGTAGAGAACATCAATGGTCAGGCCATTACCCTGGCCATCAAGCACAAGGACAAGCGAGATCCCAAGCAATGGAAGGGATTTAAGTTTGCTGTTCCTTTTGACTATTCCATGCACAACTACCTGCTGCGCTACTACCTTGCAGAGTATGGGCTTGATCCTGACAAGGATGTGCAGATTCGTGTCGTGCCTCCGCCCGAGATGGTTGCGAATCTTCGCGCAGACAACATCGATGGGTTCCTTGCACCAGACCCCGTGAACCAACGTGCGGTATACGACGGCGTGGGCTTTATTCACATCCTGTCAAAAGAGATCTGGGATGGCCACCCCTGTTGCGCGTTCGCCGCGAGTAAGGCGTTTGTTACGGAAATGCCAAACACCTATGGGGCGCTGCTGCGCGCCATCATCCAGGCGACGGCCTATGCCCGTAAGCCTGAGCATCGAAAGGAAATTGCGGCTGCGATCGCACCTCCCAACTATCTGAATCAACCCGTAACAGTGGTCGAGCAGATCCTGACGGGCACATTTGCGGACGGCCTGGGAAATGTGCGCAAGGTGCCCGATCGCATCGACTTTGACCCCTTCCCATGGGAGTCCTTTGCGGTCTGGATCCTCACTCAGATGCAGCGCTGGGGGCAAATTAAGGGGCCTATCGACTATCAGAAGGTAGCGCGCGAGGTGTTCTTGGCGACAGATGCCACCCGATTGATGAAGGAGGCAGGCTTAACCCCGCCTAAATCCAGCACGAAATCATTCTCAGTGATGGGTAAGACCTTCGACCCCTCCAAACCCGTGGAGTACGTCAATAGCTTCAAGATTCGGAGGACGTGATGAGACACATGTCCATCTCGCTGCGGGCTGCAATGCTCTCGATCTTTCTGCTGGGCGTTTTCCTTGTGACCTGGCAGGTGGCAACGATGCCCACGGGTGGTGCTGTAGTGGTCGATGATGAGTACGCCAAACTGGTCGGAGGCGCTGCAGCCACGGGACAGAAGTCGGCCTTCCCCAGACCGGCAGATCTTGGCGAGAAGCTACTCGAGGCCGTCTCAGACCCTTTTTATGATCGGGGTCCCAACGACAAGGGCATTGGCATTCAGCTCGCCTATTCGATCTGGCGAGTGGCACTGGGTTTCGGGATTGCGGCCCTGGTCGCCATACCGTTGGGCTTTGTCATTGGTATGTCGCCCCTGCTCATGCGCGCTTTTGATCCGTTCATTCAGGTGCTCAAGCCTATCTCACCTCTGGCATGGATGCCTCTGGCCCTCTTTACCCTGAAGGACAGCAACGTCTCCGCAGTGTTTGTGATCTTTGTCTGCTCGGTTTGGCCCATGCTGATGAACACCGCCTTTGGCGTTTCAACGGTTCGCAAGGAATGGCTTGACGTTGCCAAGACTCTGGAGCTTCGACCGCTCAGGAAAGCATGGTCTGTGGTGTTGCCAGCTGCAGCCCCGACCATCATGACCGGCATGCGGATCTCGATCGGAATTGCGTGGCTCGTCATCGTGGCTGCAGAGATGTTGGTCGGCGGCACGGGGATCGGTTACTTCGTATGGAACGAGTGGAACAACCTTTCGATTGCCAACATTCTGGTGGCGGTGCTGGCGATTGGGCTGGTCGGGATGCTTTTGGACTCGGGTTTTGCCCGTCTCCAACGCGCTGTGACCTATCGAGATTAAGGGATCAACACCATGAGTTATTTGAAAGTCGATCAGCTGCGTAAGGTCTACCCCAGCCGGACTGGTGGCGAGACTGAAGTCTTTGCGAGCGTGAACTTCACTATTGAAAAGGGGGAGTTCGTCTGCATCATCGGCCACTCGGGCTGTGGCAAGACGACCATCCTCAATGTCTTGGCTGGACTTGAATCGCAGAGCAGTGGCCAAGTCTTTATGGATGGACGAGAGGTCTCTGGACCAAGCCTGGATCGCGGCGTGGTGTTTCAGTCTCATGCCCTCATGCCGTGGCTTACCGTGCTCGAGAACGTTGCCTTCGCAGTTCGCGCGAGGTATCCGGACTGGTCGCGCCAGCAGATTGAGACCCACGCCCGTCGGTTCATTGAGATGGTTCACCTGGGCGGGGCGGAGAAAAAACGGCCTTCGGAGCTCTCTGGGGGAATGAAGCAGCGCGTGGGAATTGCGCGCGCTTTTTCCATTCAGCCCAAGATGCTGTTGCTCGATGAACCCTTTGGCGCACTCGACGCGCTGACACGGGGCAGCATTCAGGATGAGCTGCTTGGCATTGTTCAGCAGACTGAGCAGACGGTGTTCATGATCACCCACGATGTTGACGAGGCCATCTTCTTGGCTGACAAGATCTTCCTGATGTCCAATGGGCCACAGGCTGTGATTGCCGAAATTGTGGTCAATACGCTGCCCCGGGATCGCAAGCGCGCAACGCTCCATCACGACCCGCAGTACTACCCCATTCGAAATCACCTGGTCGACTTCCTGGTGAACCGAGCCAAGGCGATCGCTGCGGGGGAGGAGAAGAAGCCCTCGACCGCGCGCCTGGTTACGCCGGGCCTATCGAACCATACCCAAGCTTCTGTCCTCAACTAACTGGAGAAACTGCATGACCACAGCAATTACGACGCCTATGAATCGAGAGGATGTGACAGATCTCATCATGGCCGCCAAGATCCAAAAGAAGATTAAATGGGCCGACGTTGCAGCCAAGCTCAAGCTCTCAAAAGAGTGGACGACGGCAGCCTGCTTGGGGCAGATGACGCTCACCAACGCCCAAGCCAAAACCGTTGCAAAGATCTTTGGTCTGCCAGCTGCTGCGGTTCCCATACTCGAGGCCGTCCCTTACAAAGGCTCGTTGCCGACAGCCGTCCCGACGGATCCTCTGATCTACCGATTCTACGAATTGATCTCGGTCTATGGGACCACGTTCAAGGAGTTGATCCATGAGGAGTTCGGCGACGGCATCATGAGTGCAATTGACTTCAAGATGGACATGCAACGGGAGTCTGATCCCAACGGAGATCGTGTGCGCATTGTGATGTCTGGGAAGTACTTGGCTTACAAGACTTATTGAGTCGAATCGATCGACGCCTCATCGCTTCGATACGATGGAGGGATGCACAACGCCTCCCTCCGCTCCACCGCCGCTGCCCGGTCTGTCTCGGCCCGTTCAAACTGGGCCGTCATTCGGGATCTCGTCCCCTACCTGCTCGCCTATCGCACGCGCATTGCCATTGCGCTGGCTGCGTTGCTGGCTGCCAAGTTCGCCACCGTGGGCGTGCCCGTCTTGCTCAAGGCCATCGTGGATCACCTCTCTACGCCGGCAACGGTGGCGCTTGCCGTGCCTGTGGGCCTTTTGCTTGGGTATGCAGCGCTGCGACTCGCATCGACGGCCTTTACCGAGATCAGAGAGCTTGTCTTTGCGCGGGTGACTCAGGGCGCGGTGCGTGATATTTCGCGTCGTGTATTTGAGCACCTGCATAGCCTCTCCCTGCGATTTCATTTGGATCGCCAAACCGGCGGGCTCAGTCGCGACATGGAGCGCGGGGCGCGTGGCGTCGCGACCCTGGTCAACTTCACCCTCTACAGCATTCTCCCGACGGTGGTCGAGGTGCTACTGGTCTCACTCTGGCTGGCCTTTCATTACCCGCCGGTCTTTGCACTGATTGCCCTGTCTGCACTGGTGATCTACGCCGTGTTCACCATCATGATCACCGAGTGGCGGACCCATTTTCGACGCCAGGCCAATGAGCTCGACAGCAGGGCCAATGCCAAGGCAATCGATTCTTTGATGAACTACGAGACGGTGAAGTACTTCAATAACGAAGCCTACGAGGCAACCCGTTATGACGAGAGTCTGCACCGATGGCAGGAGGCCGCCATCAAGAGCCAGGCATCGCTATCGCTGCTGAACGTGGGGCAGTCCTTAGTGATTGCAACCGCGGTAGGCCTCATGATTTGGCAGGCCGTGGTGCGTGTGCAATCGGGCGAGATGACCTTGGGCGACCTCGTGCTGGTGAATGCCTTCATGATCCAGCTCTATCTGCCCTTGAACTTTCTTGGCGTGCTGTATCGGGAGACCAAGCAGAGCCTCACCGATATGGAGCGACTCTTTGGCCTCTTGGGTCAGTCCCGTGATGTGGAGGACCTGCCGGGCGCCCCAGCGCTGGAGGTAAAAGGCGGCGCAGCCATTGACTTTGAGTCGGTGGGGTTTGCTTACAACCCCGATCGCCCCATTATCCAAGAGCTGAGCTTTCGGGTGCTGGCGGGTTCGACGACCGCGATCGTTGGGGTTTCGGGTGGAGGCAAATCAACCCTGTCTCGACTGCTCTATCGTTTCTTCGACCCGCAAAGTGGACGCATTTTGATCGATGGGCAGGATATTCGGTCGGTGACCCAGCAGTCTCTGCGCAAGGCCATTGGCGTCGTCCCGCAGGACACGGTCCTGTTCAACGACACGCTTGGCTACAACATTCGTTATGGGCGCCCCGATGCGTCTGATGCGGAGTTGATGCAGGTTGCGCATGCGGCGCACCTTTCGGGGCTTTTGGCCCAGCTGCCACAGGGCCTTGATACCCTTGTCGGGGAGCGAGGGCTCAAGCTCTCGGGGGGTGAGAAGCAACGCGTAGCCATAGCGCGAGCACTCTTAAAGCGCCCCCGGATCATGGTCTTTGATGAGGCGACGTCATCGCTCGACAGCGAGTCGGAGCAGGCGATTCAGAGGGAAATCCGAGAGATCGCCCAGGGCCGCACCACGCTGGTCATCGCCCATCGACTCTCCACAATCGTAGATGCGGACCAGATTCTGGTGCTTGAGGCAGGCCGGCTCGTGGAGCAGGGCCGTCACCACGATCTTTTGGCTCAGAATGGCCGATATGCGGAGCTTTGGGCGCTCCAGGCACACCAGTAGTGTTTTCCCTAGGTCTCTCCCAGGCATGGCCGCATTTGGCTTGGCCTGAGGCACACTTCAACGGTTAAGTACCCCTCTTTAAGGAGATTGAGATGTTCAAGAAAACTCTGGTTGGACTGGCAGCAGCGGCTGCCTTGTCGGTTGCTGCTGGACCCGCAATGGCAGGAAAGACCCTTGATTCTGTGAAGCAAAAGGGCGTTTTGTCCTGCGGCGTAAACGCCGGCCTGGGCGGGTTCGGTATTGCGGACAGCGCAGGAAAATGGACTGGCTTCGACGTGGACTTCTGCCGTGCTGTGGCTGCTGCCGCGCTCGGGGATGCCAACAAGGTGCGCTATGTGCCCTTGAATGCAGCACAGCGCTTTACAGCGCTGCAGTCCGGAGAGATCGATCTCCTCTCTCGCAACACCACTTGGACGATGAGTCGCGATTCGCAGCTTGGACTGAGTTTCGGTGCGACTACTTTTTACGACGGGCAGGGCTTTCTGGTGCCAACCAAGCTTAAGCTGAAGTCCGCTAAACAGCTCAAGGGCGCAACGGTCTGCGTGCAGTCGGGAACCACCACCGAAAAGAACCTTGCCGATTATTTCCGCAGCCAAAAGATGAGCTACAAGCCGGTGGTCTACGAAGACCTCAAGGCTCTTATTGCGGCCTATGCCGAGGGGCGCTGCCAGGTCTTCACCTCTGATGCGTCGCAGCTCGCAGCCATTCGTGCCAATGACATGAAGAACCCGGCTGACCACGTCATTCTCCCCGAGATCATCTCGAAAGAGCCTCTCGGACCTGCGGTGCGTCGCGGTGATGAGGACTGGGCCAAGCTCGTATCTTGGGTGCATTTCGCCATGCTCGAGGCAGAGGAATTCGGTGTTACCTCCAAGAATGTCGACAAAATGAAGAGCGACGCCAATCCTGGTATCCAAAGGCTGCTCGGTCAGGGCAACAATGACTTCGGCAAGGCTGTGGGTGTCGATGCCGCATGGGCTGCCCGCGTAATCCAGCAGGTGGGTAACTACGGCGAGGTCTTTGAGCGCAATGTGGGCAAGAACACGCCGCTCAAGCTCAACCGTGGCCAGAATGCACTCTGGACCCAGGGCGGACTGCAGTACGCGCCCCCGATTCGTTAATCGCTGATCGACCCGAGGCGCCCTCCTAACCCGAGGGCGCTCTTTTTTTCCGGCTTCCATGACCCTGAGTCTCACGAACCCCAAGTTTCGGGCCCGCCTCTGGCAGGGCCTGCTGGTCGTGGTGTTATTGGTGTGTCTCTGGCTCTTGGTGGCGAACCTCCAGAAAAACCTGGCCGCGCGCGGTGTGGAACTGGGGTTTGGCTTTCTCTCTGGCCCAGCAGGCTTCGATATTGCCGAGCGGCTGATCGCCTACAGCGCAGAGAGCAGTTACTGGATGGCGTATGCGGTGGGGATTCTCAACACCCTTCGCGTGGCGATTCTGGGTGTTCTCATCGCGACAGGCCTGGGATTGTTTGTCGCCATCGGTGCGCTCAGCATCAACCCCTTGGTGGCCTGGCTCTGTCGGACTTATGTGGAAGTGCTGCGCAATGTGCCCTTGCTGTTACAGCTCTTCTTTTGGTACTTGTCGCTCGCGGCCTTGTTGCCTGAGAACGATGCGCCCCTGACTCTGTTGCCGGGCGTATTTCTGAGTAAGGGAGGTCTTTCGTTCCCTTGGTGGGTCGATGGCTTATGGGAGGTGCCCGAGCTGGGCCCATTTGGCATGGTGGGTGGGGCGGCGATCTCCCCGGAGTTTTTGGCCCTGCTCGGCGGGCTCTCGATTTACACCAGCGCATTCATTGCAGAGGTCATTCGCGCCGGCATTCTCTCTGTGCCCAAGGGGCAGTCAGAGGCCGCGAAGGCGCTGGGGTTCTCAGGCTGGCAGCAGCTCCGACTGATCATCCTTCCCCAAGCGATGCGGGTCATTGTTCCCCCCATGACCAATCAGTACCTCAACCTCACAAAAAACAGCAGTCTCGCAGTTGCGATTGGTTACCCCGAGTTGGTGAGTGTGGCCACCACGACGCTGAATCAGACAGGCCACGCGGTCGAGGCGATCAGCCTCTTGATGTTGGTCTATCTCACCCTCTCACTCCTGACGTCTTGGCTGATGGCCCGCTTTGAACGGGCCTCCCGGCTCAAGGAGCGCACATGAACCCGCCCAGGGCAGCCGGTCCGACGTTGGCTCAGAGCCTGTTTCGTGGAAGGCTCAATACAGCCTTGACGCTTCTGGTCGGAGGACTGCTTTTGTGGTTTCTCATTCAGTTTGTCCCTTGGGCGATTGGCCACGCGGTCTGGTCGGCCGACCTTCAAGCCTGTCGAGAGGCGCGCGGACAAGGTGCCTGCTGGGGTGTGGTCTCTGAGAAGTGGCGGCTCATTCTCTTTGGCCGATATCCCTTCGAGGAGCTTTGGCGGCCCGTCGTCGCATGTCTGCTGATGGTGGCAGCTGTGCTCGCAATTGCGCGGCGTGAGTGGTGGAAGCCCTGGGTCTTTGTTAGTGCCTTGTTTGCGATTGTGTTCTCGGTGTTGTTGATGCTTGGCGGATTTGCCGGCCTCTCGGAGGTGCCCACCGAGCGCTTGGGCGGGCTCTCGCTCACGCTGCTTCTGGCCATTATTGGAAATATTGCCTCGCTCCCCTTGGCCGTGGCACTGGCCTTGGGAAGGAGCTCAGACCTTCCTCTGGTGCGCGCAGTCTGCACCACGTTCGTCGAGGTGGTGCGGGGGGTTCCTCTGGTGACGGTCCTCTTCATGGCGAGCTTCATGTTCCCGCTGTTTCTGCCCTCGGGTATGAACCCCGATGTGCTGCTGCGGGTGGGTGTGGGGCTGACCCTGTTTAGTGCTGCCTACCAGGCAGAGGTAATTCGTGGAGGGATTAACTCCGTGCCGAGGGGGCAGATCGAGGCCGCGCAATCGCTCGGCATGGGCTACTGGCTCACCCAGACCAAGGTGGTTTTGCCGCAGGCCTTTCGGGTGGTGGTGCCACCTCTGGTCAATAGCTTTATTGCCCTGTTCAAAGACACCTCATTGGTGACGATCGTCAGCTTGTTTGAGCTCTTCGGGAGCTTGCGGTTGGCGCTGGCCGATCCAGAGTGGAGACCGTTTTACGTCGAGGGCTTCTTGTTTGTAGCCTTGGTGTACTGGGTGTTCTGCAGTGCTATGAGTCGCTACGCACGTGGGCTCGAGCGTGATTTTGCGTCCGCAAGACGATAGGGAATCGACATGTCGGTGATTCAGTTTGAACAGGTCTCCAAGTGGTATGGCAGCTTTCAGGTTCTGACCGATATAAATCTCGGTATTGCTGCCGGTGAGCGCGTGGTGGTCTGCGGCCCATCGGGCAGTGGAAAGTCCACCCTCATCCGATGCGTGAACGCGCTTGAGCCCTATCAGGCGGGACGATTAACGGTCTGTGGGACGCATCTCACCGATGACCTCAAGTCGATCCATGAAGTGCGCGCCAAGGTGGGCATGGTGTTTCAGAGCTTCAACCTCTTTCCTCACCTGACGGTGCTGCAGAACCTCACCCTAGCGCCCATGCATGTGCGTGGTGTTGCCCAGGCCGAGGCCGAGGCTGAGGCCATGCGCCAGCTCGAACGGGTTCGTATTGCGGAGCAGGCGCAGAAGTATCCGGGCCAGCTCAGTGGCGGCCAACAGCAGCGCGTCGCCATTGCGCGAACGCTTTGTATGAAGCCCGAGGTGCTGCTCTTTGATGAGCCGACCAGCGCACTCGATCCCGAGATGGTCAAGGAGGTGCTTGACGTCATGGTGAGCTTGGCCCAGCAGGGCACCACAATGATCTGCGTGACGCATGAGATGGGATTTGCCCGTGAGGTCGCTGATCGGGTGATCTTTATGGATGCCGGCAAGATTGTGGAAGAGGCTCCACCAGATCAATTTTTCAGCGCCCCGAAGCACCCGCGCGCAATCGACTTTCTCTCGAAAATTCTCGCTCATTAACTTCTAAAGGATAGATATGTCGCGCTACAGGATTGCAGCAATCCCGGGGGACGGGATTGGTAAGGAGGTGTTGCCCCAAGGCATTCGCGTACTTGAAGCCTGTGCCAAGCGCTTTGGTCTGCAGCTTCAGTTTGATGCCTTCGATTTTGCATCGTGTGACTACTACCATGCGCATGGTGACATGCTGCCCCCAGACTGGAAGGCCCAGATCGGTAGCCATGATGCGATTTTCTACGGCGCGGTTGGCTGGCCTGCCACCGTGCCCGACCACGTCTCGCTCTGGGGCTCGCTGCTGAAGTTTCGGCGGGAGTTTGATCAGTACATCAACCTAAGGCCCGTTCGACTCATGCCTGGGGTGAAATCGCCGCTGGCCGACCGTAACCCAGGAGATATTGATTTCTACGTGGTCCGTGAGAACACCGAGGGAGAGTATTCCTCTGTTGGGGGAACGATGTTTGCCGGCACGGAGCGCGAGGTGGTAATTCAAGAGACCGTGATGACCCGCGTGGGAACCGATCGGGTTCTGAAGTTCGCATTTGAGCTCGCGCAGCGACGGCCAAAGAAGCACCTGACCTCGGCGACCAAAAGCAATGGCATTGCCATCACCATGCCCTGGTGGGACGGACGGGTTGAGGAGATGGCCAAGGCCTATCCGGATGTGCGGTGGGACAAATATCACATCGACATCCTCACGGCCCATTTCGTTCAGCACCCGGATTGGTTCGATGTCGTGGTGGCAAGCAATCTCTTTGGCGACATCCTCTCGGATCTCGGCCCTGCTTGCACCGGAACCATCGGCATTGCACCCTCTGGAAATCTCAACCCCGAGCGCAACTTTCCATCGCTGTTTGAGCCGGTGCATGGCTCTGCCCCCGATATTGCAGGCAAGGGCATTGCCAACCCCATTGGTCAGATCTGGTCTGGCGCCATGATGCTTGACTTCCTGGGCCATGCTGACGCGCACGATGCCATTCTGCGTGCCATTGAGTTGGTCTTGCGCTCTGGCCCCAAGACCCGCGACCTTGGAGGCACAGCGAATACAGTGGAGGTTGGTGCCGCAATTGCTGAGGCGGTGAAGACGGCATGACTCACCATGGGCCTGCATTGCTGCAGGCCGCGTTCAATGCGGCCGTGAAGGCCGCAGATCCACGCGTCTGTATGCAAGGGCGACTCCCGAACCCACCTGCGGGGCGCACGCTGGTGGTCGGAGCGGGTAAAGCTGCCGCAAGCATGGCGGCAGCCGTAGAGGCACAGTGGCCGAAAGACGCCCCGCTCTCTGGGCTGGTCATCACTCGGTATGCCCATGGCCTGCCGCTTCAACGGATTCGCTGTGTGGAGGCGGGCCACCCCGTGCCTGATTCGGCTGGGCAGCAGGCCGCGCAAGAAATCCTCGACGCCGTGACAAGCCTGGGGCCGCAGGATCTGCTGATCGCGCTGGTCTCTGGAGGAGGCTCCAGCCTCTTGAGCCTCCCGGTGGCGGGCGTCAGCATGCAAGACCTCCAGGCTGTGACCAAGGCCTTGTTAACCTCCGGCGCGCCCATTACTGATATGAATATCGTGCGCAAGCACCTCTCGCGCATTCAGGGGGGACAACTGGCCCTCTGCAGCCGTGCACCGGTTCATGCCCTGGTGATCTCCGACGTGGTGGGCGATGACCCTTCGGCGATTGCCTCGGGGCCCTGTTCGCCAGACCCCTCACGGTTCCTGGATGCCAAGGAGGTCCTGGATCGCTGGGGCGTAAACCCCCCGGAGTCCGTTGCGCGGTACCTGGCCGCCGGGCTCGCGGCCGCCGTACCCGAGACACCCAAGCCAGGTGATGCACGCCTGTCGCATGCCACCACCGACCTCATTGCAACGGCTCGGATCAGTCTGGACGCTGCATCCGCTGTACTTCGCTCACAGGGCGTTCAGGTGGTGAACCTCGGTGATGCCGTTACGGGTGAAGCGCGTGATGTAGCAACGGCGATGGCCTCTTGGGTGCGAGAGCTCGCACAGGATCGCGATTCAAGCTACGCGAGGCCTGTTGCACTGGTCTCTGGCGGGGAGTGCACCGTAACGGTTAGGGGTGCGGGGCGAGGCGGGCGCTGCTCAGAGTTTCTGCTCGCATTGGGTCTCGCAGTTGAGTCGCTTGGCGTGGGTGCGCAGGTGACCGCACTGGCTGCTGACACAGACGGGATTGATGGCGTGTGTCCTTACGCGGGTGTCTGGCTGACCCCAGGCACCCTCTCAGCGGCGCGAGCGGGTGGTGTCTCCCCCATGCAGGCGATGGACACCAACGACGCGCTTGCGGTCTTTGAGCCGCTTGGGCAAGTGATCCAGACAGGGCCGACCAGGACCAATGTCAACGATTTTCGTGCGATCCTCATCCAATGACTGTTGCCACCCAGACTGAACTTCGCTTGACCAGGCCAGATGATTGGCACCTGCACCTGCGGCAAGGCCAGGCCCTGCTCGATGTGGTCAATGCCAGCGCATACTGGACTGCTCGAGCGCTTGTCATGCCCAATCTCACACCGCCAGTGACCACGGTGGCGCAGGCGCTGGCGTATCGGGAGGACATTCTTCGAGCCGTTCATCCAGAGCTTGCTTTTGACCCCCAAATGACGCTCTACCTCACCGACAACACATCGGTTGAAGAGGTCCTTTGCGTCGCCCAGACACCGAATGTCCTTGCGTTCAAGCTCTATCCGGCTGGTGCCACCACCAATTCCGATAAAGGCGTGACCGATCTGGCTCGTTGCGATAAGGCCCTCGAGGCCATGGCCAAGCACGGCGTCGTGCTGTGCGTGCATGGCGAGGTGACCCACGCTGAGGTGGATGTCTTCGATCGGGAGGCACGGTTTGTTGAGGAGGTGTTGGCCCCTATGCGCAGGCGGCACCCCGGGCTGCGCGTGGTCCTTGAACACATCACGACCCGCGAGGGGGCCGACTATGTCGCCCAGAGCGAACCGGGTATTGCTGCGACCATCACGCCACAGCATCTCTTGTTGAGTCGCAACGCGCTGTTTCAGGGGGGTTTGCGACCCCATGCCTACTGCCTGCCTGTACTCAAGCGCGAGACCCATCGACAGGCCTTGCTCAAAGCTGCCACCAGCGGCAACCCACGCTATTTTTTGGGAACAGACTCTGCACCGCATGCCCGAAGCGCCAAAGAAAACAGCTGTGGCTGCGCCGGCTGCTATACCGCGCCCCACGCCCTCAGTCTCTACGCACAGGCGTTTGATCAGGTAGGTGCGCTGGACCGGCTCGAGGCCTTTGCCAGCCATTTCGGTGCGGACTTCTACGGCCTGCCGCGCAACCAGGCGCAGGTTCGCCTTGTGCGACGCCCAATGCAAGTGCCCGATGCCCTTCCGTTTTGCGCAGAGACCATCACGCCGCTCATGGCTGGGCAGACGCTTGACTGGTCGATGGAGCGTGACGGGGCATAGCCCAGCTTGGCTCGGTGAGGTTCACCCACCCGAGGCCTGGACGCGCTGTGTCCTTATGGATCCGCATGCAGATGCGTTCGGCAGATGGCTGGACTGGATCAATCATCAGGCCCATGCGCGCGATGTTCGCCTCGAGGACGGACGTCCAGTTCGTTTCGTGGCGCATGACCGCTTGCCACGGGATGCAGCCTATGAACAATGGATTGCTCAGACAGCCTGTGTCCCGACGCGAGACAATCATCACGATCGGCTCAACGCCTTCGTCTGGCTGCGGCTGCCGCGTCTCAAGGCAAGGCTCAATGCCATCCAATCTCTCTGGCTTGAGAAGCAAGGCGCACAGGGGCCCCGAGGTGCATGGCGTGATTGGGCAACCTTAATGGATGAAAACGGTGCCATCGTGCTCGATGCCAGCCCTCATGGGCGCCTGGCCTTGGCACTCCGATCCCGGCGCTGGATACAGACCTTTGTGAACGACCGCGCGGACTGGCAGCAGGGCAGGGGGGTGCACCTTCTCGGGCATGCGCTCTTAGAGAAGGGACTAGACCCCTACAAGGCGATGACCGCCCATGCCTGGATCCTGCCACAGCCCCCGGCAATGACGTGGCCATCCTGGTCTGCGGTCGATGCCTATGTGCAATCGGCCTGCCCAGAGGCCGCCGAAACGCTCCTGCTACAACCTCCAGAGCTGCTGCCTTTGCCCGTGTTGGGCGTTCCGGGTTGGTGGCCGGCGAATGAGGCCGCAGACTTCTATGCAGACGAGCACGTCTTTCGTCCGCCCCGCGCAGCCCGTATGATGTCGAAGGACAGTGGGTCGGACGATCGCTGCTAGCGCTGCTAGGAGAGGAAGGTCCGGACTCCACAGGGTAGGGTGACGGCTAACGGCCGTACGCAGCAAGCGCGCCTCGGCGCGCCCAAGGCGAGGAATAGGGCCACAGAGACGAGTAACCATGGGCGACCATGGGGATGTGAAACGCGGTAACCTCCACCCGGAGCAACACCAAATAGGCGTGTGCAGGTCCTCTCGAGGACCGGAACGGCGTCCCGTCGGAGCACGCGGGTCGGTGGCTTGAGCCCGTCAGCAATGACGGGCCTAGAGGGATGATCGTCATAGGGCCTCGTGCCCCGTAACAGAATCCGGCCTACAGACCCACTGTCCATTTTCCTCATAAAACACCTGAATTTTGTTGGCTTATCCCCTTGATTTCATTCTAATCTTTGGTGTGAATTTGAGGGAAAGTTCGCCCGTAAGTCATTGTTTGGAAAAGAAAAATCAGTCCAGATTGGCTTGACCCTCATCGGCATTTTCCGTAAAGTGGGAAAACGTGTGAAAAAGTGGAAAAAAGTGGGGATCTCTCCTGCTTGCCCTGCGCGCACGCTTGATGACCATGCCGATTGCCTTGCCCATGCTGACCGGTATTTCCGCTCTTTCCCTCGATGCGAAGGGGCGTATGACGCTGCCAGCGCGTTATCGCGAGGCGCTGGGCGTAGGTGACCCCACGGGCAGCACCTTGGCCTTGCTCGAGAGCGACAACGGCTGTCTCTTGCTTATGTCCCACGCTCGCTGGGTGGCCAAGATCAATGGGCTCTCTGAGGACGAGGCGGACGAAGATCGTCGACGGTTCTGGCTTGGCCTGAGCGATACCCCAGAGATCGACTCGGCGGGACGCATTCTGCTCAACCCTGTGCTGCGGGAGGGGGCAGGCATCAGCCGCGAGGTGATGCTTCTCGGAGTTGGCCCCCACTTTGAAATCTGGGATGCCGCACGACTGGCTGCACACAAGGAGCAGGTCCGTGCGCGCAAGCTGCGAGGGGCTCCGTGATTGGCTGCGCCAGAGCACCCGGAGCATCAGACCGTCTTGCTCCAGGAGGCCTGTGCCTTGCTGGTGACGCGCCCAGAGGGCATTTATATCGACGCCACCTTCGGACGTGGTGGCCACAGCAGGGCGATTCTTCAGAGGCTCGGTCCGCAGGGCCGGCTGCTGGCCTTCGACCGAGATCCCGAGGCCATTGAGTCCGCGAGCACCCTCATGGATCCCAGGTTCTCAATCCAGCATCGTCCCTTCTCTGAGTTCAGTCAGGCGCTCGATGCACTTCGCATTGAGCAGGTCGACGGTGTGCTGGCCGACCTCGGAGTGTCCTCCCCACAAATCGATCAGCCTGAGCGAGGCTTCAGTTTTCTTCGCGACGGACCCCTGGATATGCGCATGGACCCCTCTCAGGGGATCTCGGCTATGCAGTGGCTGGATCAAGCCACTCCCAATGACATTGAGGAGGTGATTCGTGACTACGGTGAAGAACGGCATGCTCGGGCGATTGCAGGTGCGATTGTGGCTCGTCGTGAGGCGGCGGCATCTGATGGCCTCCCTCCCCTTGAGCGCACTGGGCAGCTCGCCGAGCTGGTGGAAACGACCTTGCGTCGCCTCGGTCGGGCACGCGAGCCGGGGCACCATCCCGCGACGCGCACCTTTCAGGCTCTACGGATTTACGTCAATGCAGAGCTGGCCGAGCTCGATGCGCTGCTCACGCAGGCACCGAGCCGCCTGCGCCCCGGGGGGCGTCTGGCGTGCATCAGCTTTCACTCGCTTGAAGATCGGCGCGTCAAGCAGCGGTTCCAGGCACTCAGTCGCCCGCAGCGCCTAGCGCGGCCTGCAGGTCTGGGGCGCGCTCAGTTTGCTCTGCTTCAGTCCGGGCAAGCGCCAGAGCAAGACGAGCCGCCGAGCTATCGCATCTGTGCTCGGGAGCGTGCCAGCAGCTCGGAGGCAGCACAAAACCCGCGCGCTCGTTCGGCCATCCTGCGTGTCTTGGAGCGCTGTGTCTTGGAGCGCCAGTAGTGCGCCCCTGGATACTCGGCCTGGTGTTGGTGGTCTGCGCATTGGCCTTGGTAAACGCGCGCTATCACGAGCGGCGGCTCTTCGCTCAGATTGAGCAGACCGATCGGCTTATGGCCCGTCTCTCGTCAGACGCTGCGGCCCTTCGGGTGCAGCTGGTTTCATTGCGAGCACCCAGTCGGCTCGACCGCATTGCCCGTGATCAGCTGGGCATGGAGCCGATTCGGCCATCGGACACCGTCAGTCTCGGGGCACGCACACCATGACGCCGCGCGCGCTGCATCGATCTGACGCACCCATCCTGACCTGGCGGGCCACTGCATGGCGCTCGAGGCTCGTCTTGGTTGCCATCTGGGGGGCCTTGGCCGCAGTCGTCGTCAAGGCCTTTTTACTTCAGCATGTGCAGGTCGATGAATGGCAGCGAAGGGCCGAGACACGCTACGAGCGGCTGAGGGACATTCCCGCGGCGCGTGGTCGTCTTCTGGATCGGCATGGCACGGTGGTGGCGATGAGCATTCCCGAGATGCGATTGGGTGTCGTGCCCAAGCTGCTGCCCGCCGATCATCCAAAACTCACCAAGCTCGCACAGATCCTTGGTATGTCTGAGCCTGCACTCAAGCGCAGGCTGCGTCAGGCCGATCGATTCTTCTACCTCTCGAAGGATCTGGACCTCGGGGCTGCGGAGCAGGTTCGAGCCCTAAGACTCCCAGGGCTCGAGCTTGAGCAGGACTATCGTCGGCACTATCCGCTCGGCGAGACCTTCTCCAATTTGGTTGGATTCACCGATGGATCCGACCAGGGGCAGGAGGGAATTGAGCGCGCATTCAATGCACGCCTGAGGGGTGCACCAGGCACCGAGCGCGTCATGGTGGATCGGCGGGATCAGGCAATCTCGCAAAAGCGAATCAACGAGGCCAAGCCTGGCACAGATGTTCGCCTCTCCATCGATGCCAGTCTTCAGTCGATTGCGCATCGTGCCGTGAAGGACGCGCTGGCTGAACACCGCGCGAGAGGTGCAGCAGCCGTTGTGATCGATGCTCGCAACGGGGAGCTGCTCGCATTGGTGAATGCCCCGAGCTTCGATCCGCTCCAGCGCGCGAGGATCGATGCTGGGCGCATTCGCAATCGAGCCGTGCTCGATAGCTTTGAGCCGGGTTCAACGCTCAAGCCGTTTGCGATTGCAGCCGCGCTTGATGCGGGGAAGGTCAAGCCCTCGACGATCTACGATACGTCTGCAGGTCAAATGACCATCAGTGGTCGGACTATCCGGGATTCTCATCGGCACGAGCGGCTCACGCTCAGTGAGGTGCTCGAGAAGTCGAGCAACATTGGAACTGCTCAGGTTGCACTGATGCTGCCCGCACAGACCCTGCATGCAAGCCTTCGGCAGGCTGGTTTTGGTCAGTCCGCTGGTCTGCCAATTGCCGCTGCAACTGCTGGACGGCTTCGCCCCTGGCAGAGCTGGGTGCCCATTGATCAGGCCACGATTTCCTATGGGCATGGCATTGCCGTGTCGCTGGTTCAACTGGCCCGCGCTTACACAGTCTTTGCGGGTGATGGGCGACTCTTACCCCTAAGCCTAGAGCCGCAGCCATCGATTCCGACCGGAGAGCGTGTCTACTCTGAAGCGACAGCACTCGCCGTTCGCGGGATGCTGGAGCGGGCTGCTGGTCCCCTGGGCACTGCGCCTAAGGCCCAGATCGATGGCTTCAAGGTGGCGGGTAAGACAGGAACTGCACACAAGCCCGAGCGCGGTGGCTATGCACGCAATCGTTACATTGCCTCCTTCGCAGGCTTCGTGCCTGCAGACCAGCCGAGACTCATCATTGCGGTGATGGTGGATGAACCCTCGGCGGGACGTCACTATGGGGGAGAGGTTGCTGCCCCCATCTTTGCTCAGATTGCGAGTGAGTCGCTGCGTCGACTGCAGATGTCGCCTGACCCGAGTGTCCGGGTCGTCCCTTCCTCAAGACTCCTCGGGGAGGGTACCTGATGGCGGACCTGCATCCGATGGCATGGGCCGATGAGACCGCGAATCTAATGGGAGAGTCCCTGCGCGCGGAAGCACCCAAGGCGAAGCTCGTCAGTGACACGCGTGCGCTTCGCCCGGGAGACTGGCTGGTGGTGCGCCCCGGGCAGCAGTGGCCGCTTGAGCGGATTCTTGGGGCGGCCATGGCCGGTGAGCCCGGTGGTCTGGTGGTGGACTCGACGGATCGGGCTGCCGTTGAGCAGTGGCTGATGACGCAGCCTACCCAACGATTCAAGGGCGTCTTGGGGCTTCGAGATTTGCCTCGGCTCGCGCAACGCATGGGTCACCTGGCCTCTGCTTTTTATGGCCACCCGTCTCGGCAGTTGGCCATTACAGCAGTCACGGGCACAAATGGAAAGTCAACGGTGGTGCACTTGCTGGCACAGGCCTGGGCCAAGCTGGGACATCATTGCGCAAGCATTGGCACCCTGGGTGTGCGGAGTTTTCATCCAGACGGCACTCAGCGCGCATGGGCAGAGCCGGGCCTCACCTCTTGGGACGCCGTAAGCCTTCAGGGCCTTCTTGAGGCCCTCGCGCAAGCTGGTGTAACGCAGGTGGCCATGGAGGCGAGCTCGATTGGCCTGGCTCAGTATCGACTGGCGGGTTGTCGGCTGCACGCCGCTGCATTGACGAGCCTTGGCTCTGATCACTTAGACGTGCACGGGACCTTGCAGGCGTATGGGGCCGCGAAGGCCTTATTGTTCGAGCAGCCTGGTTTGGATGCTGTGGTGGTGGCTGCGCCCCTGCGACCGTTGTCAGAGGAGGATTCGCTCTGGGCTGGATGGGCGCCCATCCAGCAGGCACTCGATGTCTTGCCAGCGTCTGTTCTGACTCGGGTCTCGGTAGAGCACTCGAGTGGCCGTATACAGCTGAGCGACCCTGAGGTGTCGGGGCTAAGCCTCTCTTGGCAGGTGCGCGATCGCCTCACGGGTGAACAGACCCGTTGTCTGCTGCCGATGGGCCGACACAACGCCCAGAACGCCGCGGTCGTGCTGGGGCTGTTGGTTCGAGAAGGTCAGTCCATCCTGCGGGCCAGCGATGCCCTGGACGGCGCGCTGCCGCCCAAGGGGCGTCTGACGCCAGTGCATGTCGCTCAGCCCAACCGCCCTGCCGTTTTTGTGGACTATGCGCATACAGCCGATGGCCTGGAGCAGATCTGTGAGGCGATGAGCCCCTTGGTAAAAGCCAGGGGTGGTCGGCTGGTGGTTGTGTTCGGGTGCGGCGGCGACCGCGATCGAAGCAAGCGACCCCTCATGGGTCAGGCCGCCGGAGCGCGAGCCGATCGTCTGGTGGTGACCTCCGACAATCCCCGATCAGAGCCCAGTGGGCGCATCATCGAGGACATTCTCGGGGGACTCAGCAGCGAGGCCCGGCAGCGCACGCGGGTTGAGCCCGATCGCAGCGCTGCAATTCGACTTGCCGTGGGCACAGCAGGCCCGAGTGATGTGGTGGTCATCGCGGGTAAGGGCCATGAGCAGACCCAGATCATCCAGGGTGTTGCGCTGCCATTCTGTGACGAGACACAGGCGGAGGCGGCACTTGAGGCCTATACGCCGCCCATGACCCTCACAGAGCTCTCCCAGGCAATGCAGGGGGCTCGACAGCTGGGATTGGCCATCGACCATCGCGTGCAGGTGGAGTCGGTCTCAACCGATAGCCGTCAGGTGAGACCCGGCACAGTCTTTCTGGCACTTGTCGGCGCACAGCACAATGGTCACGCATTTCTCGAAGAAGTGGTGCAAAAGGGCGCAGTAGCCGTCGTGGTCAGTGAGATGCCAGTCGAGGCCGTGCTCAGTCGCATTCCAGTGCTCCAGGTTCCTGATACGCGGCGGGCCCTGGGCGAGCTGGCCGGCGCTTGGAGGCAGCGGTTTCGCGGCAGTGTCTGGGCGGTCACCGGCTCAAATGGCAAGACCACGGTCAAGGAAATGCTGCTCTCGATTGCTCGCGCGCATGCAGGCGAGGGACGAGCCTGGGCTACCCCGGGCAATCTGAACAATGAGATTGGGCTGCCACTGAGCCTGCTGGGCCTAGGGCCACAGCACGAGGTGGCCGTCATCGAAATTGGCATGAACCACCCTGGGGAGATCATGCCCTTAGCGCAGTTGACCCGCCCCAATGCTGCTGTGGTGACCAATGCCCAGCGTGAACATCAAGCCTTCATGGGTACGGTCGAGGCCTGCGCGCGTGAGAACGGCAACATCTTTGAGGCCCTCGTGCCCGACGGAATTGCGGTCTTCCCGTGCGATCCCGCCCATGAGCCGATCTGGCGCGCCCAATCGGGCGGACACCGCCAGATTCGGTTTGGCTTGGCGGGCGATCCAGAGCTGCAGACAACGCCTGAACCCCCGGCGATCACCGGTGAGTGGCTGCCCAGCCTCGAGCAGGGCCCCAGGCTGCGCATGACGCTCGGCGGCCAGCGCCTTGATATTCCCCTCGGTGGGCTCGGGCGCCACTTTGCCATGAATGCCTGCGGTGCTGCAGCGCTCGCATGTGCAGCAGGCGTGAGCCCCCAGCATATTCTGCAAGGCCTGAGCAGCTTCGCACCGGTTCGTGGCCGTGGAGCATTGCACCGTCTGCCCTCTGGGCATTGGCTGGTCGACGATACCTACAACGCCAACCCAGATTCGGTCTTGGCGGCGATTGAGGCGCTCTCCCAGCAGCCGGGCCCAAAGGCACTGGTGCTGGGCGACATGGGCGAAGTGGGCGAGCAGGGTCCTGCCTTTCACGAGGAGGCGCTACGTGCCGCTGCCGCAAACGGAATCGACGCGATCTGGCTCCTAGGCACGGCCTTCATGCAGGCCAGTCAGCAGCTGCAGATTGGTCGTGCGGCACGTGACTCCCAACAGGTCGTCACAGAACTCACCCATTGGCTAGACGAGGCAAAGCGATCCTCGGTCGCCACCCCCGCAACGGTCTGGTTCAAAGCGTCTCGGTTTATGCGCCTTGAGCAGACCCTTCACGCCGTGATCGACGCGGCCAACCCTTCAAAGGCCCCCCATGCTGCTCTTTCTCATTGACCTCCTTCAGGCCTACGTCAAAGGACTGGGGGTCTTTGGTTACTTGACGCTGCGTGCGGTGATGGCCACCCTCACAGCGCTGGGCTTGGGGCTGGTGCTGGGCCCCTGGGTCATTCGCAGACTGACGGCCCTCAAGATTGGGCAGGCGGTGCGCCATGATGGCCCGCAGACCCATCTGGTGAAGGCGGGAACGCCCACCATGGGTGGCGCGCTCATTCTTTTATCGATTGGGGTGACAACGCTCCTTTGGGCAGATCTCTCCAATCGTTTTGTCTGGATTGTCTTGCTTGTCACCATGGGGTTGGGTGCGGTGGGCTGGGTGGATGACTATCGGAAGGTGGTTTTCAGAGATCCCAAGGGCCTTCCCGGAAAGTGGAAGTACTTCTGGCAGAGCGTGATTGGCCTGGTTGCGGCTGTCGCATTGGCCTTTTCTGTCTCAGCCAATAGCAATGCAGAGGCCTGGTCTCTCTTTGTGGCCTGGGTCTCGGGTGAGATCAACTTCACGCTGCCCACCCAGTCCAATCTGATCGTGCCGTTCTTCAAGAGCGTGGTCTATCCGCTCGGTGTGTGGGGTTTCGTGCTGCTCTCGTACTTCGTGATTGTGGGCAGCAGCAATGCCGTGAACCTCACAGATGGGCTCGATGGGCTCGCCATCATGCCGACCGTTCTGGTTGCAGCAGCCCTGGGCGTATTTGCCTACGTTGCTGGCCATGCGGTGTTTTCAAAATACCTGCTGCTTCCCTTCATTCCGGGCTCCGGTGAACTCACCGTCTTTTGTGCAGCCATGGTGGGTGCTGGCCTGGCCTTCCTCTGGTTTAACGCCTACCCGGCCACGGTCTTTATGGGAGACGTTGGGGCACTGGCCCTGGGTGGGGCACTCGGCGTGGTCGCGATCGTGGTGCGCCAAGAGATTGTGCTGTTCATTATGGGTGGGGTCTTCGTCGTGGAGACGCTCTCGGTCATGCTTCAGGTGGCCTACTTTAAGTACACCAAGTATCGATTCGGCCAGGGGCGACGCATTCTGCGCATGGCCCCTTTGCACCATCATTTTGAGGAGTCTGGCTGGAAGGAGACTCAGGTGGTGGTGCGTTTCTGGATCATCACCATGATGCTGGTTTTGGCGGGGCTCGCAACCCTGAAGATTCGGTGAGTTTGGCGTGAACGCACTGGCATCTCGCCCCCTCTCGCTCCCCGAGTCCGAAGCCGACTGGGTGGGCCTCAACACGCTGGTGTTGGGTGCTGGGGAGTCCGGTCAGGCCTGCGCTCGCTGGCTTGCAGCCAGGGGCGCGCATGTGACGCTCGTCGATAGCCGCACCATGAACCGCCCGCCACTCGATGCAGCCATCACCTTTGAGTCGGGCATGGACATGCCCTTCTCAGAAGCCTTGCTCGAGGGGCGTCAACTGGTGGTGGTCTCGCCGGGCCTCAGTCCCTATGCAGACCGTGCAGCGTCTGTCTCCAACATCGTATTGGCTGCACAGGCCGCAGGCATCGCATTGGCGAGCGAGCTCGATCTTTTTGAGTGGGCGCTCGATGCCTTGGGCTGTGAGGATCACCCCTCCGAGGGGCGGGATGACGCCCCCGAGCTTGCGCTGGGTCGCCCTTCGGTCGTGGCAGTTACGGGAACCAATGGAAAGACCACGACCGCTGTGCTCACAGCCAAGCTGCTTGAGTCAACGGGATTGGATGTGCAGCTGGCTGGAAATGTCAGCCCGTCCATGCTGACGTCACTGCTCGAGCGACAGGCGAGTGGGCGCCTTCCACAGGCTTGGGTCTTGGAGCTCTCGAGTTTTCAACTGGCCTGGTCGCATCGCTTTCGACCAACGGCGAGTGCCATCTTGAACCTCACGGACGACCATCTCGATTGGCATCTCGATCGCGCTGAATATGCCAGTGCCAAGCTGCGGATTCTGGGACTGCCGGCGCCACAGGGTCGCGTGCTAGCGCCGCGCGAAGACCCGGACTTGTATGGGGCCATGCAGGCCCGCGGGGGCAGTCGGATCGAGGCGCTCTGGAGCTTTGGCCGATCACCTGTCCCGCCGGGGTCAGCAGGGCTGGGCCTTCTGGTGGACGGCATCGAGTGGATCGTGCTTCGACGCGACGCGCAGGCCCCGCTTGAGCGGCTCATGCCTGCTGCTGCGCTTCGGCTCGTGGGGTCTCATAACCGCTTGAATGTGATGGCGGCCCTGGGTCTGGCACTTGCGGTCCGAGATGACCTCGCGCCCATGCTTCATACCCTGAGAGCCTATGCAGGCGAGCCGCATCGGCTCACGCCGGTGCGCACCGTGGCCGGTGTGGAGTTCATCAATGACTCCAAGGGCACCAATGTGGGTGCAACCATTGCAGCCCTCGCTGATGGCGATTTTCCGCTGGCGGTCATTCTGGGCGGTGAGGGCAAAGGTCAGGACTTCGAACCCTTGGCGAAAGCCCTATCCGAGAGGGGTGCTTGCGCGGTAGGTGTGGGGCGGGATGGCCCCCACATCCTCGAGCAGGCTGCAGCCAAGGGCGTTGTGGTCTTGGCTGCCGAGACGCTTGAGTGCGCAGTGCCATTGGCGTTTGCATGGGTGAGGGACCGTCTCAAGGAGACCGGTCGCAGCTATGGGCAGGTCCTGCTCTCACCGGCCTGCGCAAGTTTTGACCAGTTTCAGAATTACGGCCATCGAGGAGACCGCTTCGTTGACGAGGTTGAGCGTTTCGCCCAAGACCAGGAGGGGCAGCTCTGATGAATCCACAGAGAGGCAACCAGAAAGGTCTTCAAGCGGCGCTTGATACGCCCCTGCTGGCAGTCTTTCTGGGCCTGCTCATGCTCGGACTGGTCATGGTCTATTCCGCCAATCTTCCGCTGCCCAGCGCCAATGCCGAGGAGGTGTTCTGGCGTCAGATGCGGGGCCATCCCATGCACCTGGCCATTGGCATGGCTGTCTCTCTGCTGATGCTGCGGGTCCCAACCGCCTGGCTCGAGCGCATGTCGGGTCCCGCGCTGGCGATCGGCATTGGTCTGTTGGTGGTGGTGGCGCTGATCAAGCTGATCGGGGGAACGGCCTTTATCCGGGATGGGGCCGTTCGGGCCATACCGCTTGGCCCACTGACACTTCAGCCCTCTGAGCTCATGAAGGTCTTTGCCCTCATGTTCGCGGCAGCCTATGCCGTGCGCCGGCAGGACCGCATGATCCAAGACGTTTGGCGGGGTCTGATCCCCATTGGCAGCCTCATGCTTTTGGTCATCGCGCTGCTGCTCTATCAGCCAGATTTGGGGTCTACCGTGGTCATTACGATGACGGTTGCGACGGTGTTGTTCTTGGGGGGCATGAGCCTTCGCGTGATTGTGCCTCTGATGATTCTGATGGTCGGTTTTTTTGTGCTCATGGTGTATTTCACGCCTTGGCGTCTGATGCGCTTGATCTCCTACCTGCAGCCCTGTGATCCAGCGCATGTGCAGACGACTGGGTATCAGCTCTGCGGCGCCCTGATTGCCTTCGGGCATGGTGGGTTCTTCGGCTCCGGACTGGGCACTGGGGTCGCAAAGCTTGGCCATTTGCCGCTTCCCCACACCGATTTTATTTTTGCGGTGATCGGAGAGGAGCTGGGCTTTGTTGGGGTGACCGCTGTCCTTCTGGCCTTTGGGTTTGTTGTGCGGCGCGCATTCTTCATCGGGCGGATGGCCATGTCTCAAGAGCGGCTCTTCGCGGGCCTCGTGGCTCAGGGCATTGGGGTCTGGATCGGCCTTCAGACTTTCATTCACGCTGGCGTAAACACGGGCCTCTTGCCAACGAAGGGGCTGACCCTCCCGTTTATCAGCCACGGCGGTAGCTCGATGTTGGTGGTCTGTTTGGCAATGGGGATCTTGCTGCGCATCGATCTGGAGAATCGGCGCCACGTCAGGGGTCGGGTTGCCGAGGCGGGCCGCCCTGCAGCCCGGGAGGCGATAGCATGAGGGTGCTCATTGCTGCGGGCGGCACGGGGGGCCACGTCTTTCCGGCACTGGCTGTTGCTCAGTCGCTTCGCGCGCGTGGCGTCGAGGTGCATTGGCTTGGGACCGATCGTGGACTTGAGGCTCGGACCACGGCTGCGGCGGGCATTCCGCTCACCATCCTGCATGGCTTTCGGGGTGTGCGTGGCAAGGGCCTTGGGGCCTGGCTCCAACTGCCGCTGCGACTCATGCGTGCCATGGGGCAGACCTGGCAACTCATGCACGCTTTCAAACCCCGTGCTGTCATGACCTTCGGCGGCTATGTCACGGTGCCAGCCGGTCTGGTGAGTCGACTGATGGGGCTTCCCCTGCTGGTCCACGAGCAGAACGCGGTCATGGGATCCGCCAACCGCCTTCTTTCGCGCTGGGCGACGGTGGTGGCGGTGAGCTTTCCCGACACCCGGCGATCGCCCCATACCGCTGCATTGACCGGTAACCCAGTGCGCCCCGAGATTGCCGCGCTCGGTCCGAGTGCATCCCGAATCCGTGAGCGTTCGGGTCCTTTGCGGCTGTTGGTAGTGGGCGGCAGCTTGGGAGCGCAGGCGCTCAATCGTGCGCTGCCAGCCTTGTTGATGCGTGCGGCCCAGGCTTCAGCCGGGGGTTTTGAAGTCTGGCATCAGACGGGTGCCGCAGACGAGACCGAGACACGGGCGACCTATGCCGCACCAGAAGCCCCAGAGAATCTGCACTCGGTTCGGGTCGATGCCTTCATTGATGACATGGCAGCAGCCTACACCTGGGCTGACTGCGTGATCTGTCGGGCTGGTGCTTCGACCGTGTCTGAGCTCATGGAGCTGGGTTTGCCAGCGATTCTCATTCCGCTGCCGAGTGCCATCGATGATCACCAGACAGCGAACGCACAGGCCATGGTCGTAAGGGGTATGGCGCGGGCCATCCCGCAGCGTGCGACAGATTTTGATGCCCAGCTCCTGCGCGCCCTCACAGAGATGACGCGTGCGCAGCTCAGCGGCCAAGCCGATGCAGCCCGACCAGAGCAGGCCACAGAGCGGCTGATCTCTCTGGCCTTGCCTTACCTCATGGAGCCATCCGTTTGAAACACAAGATCAAGACCCTTCATTTCATTGGCATTGGTGGCTCGGGCATGTCGGGCATTGCCGAGGTGCTGCTCAATCAGGGTTATGCCATTCAGGGCTCTGACCTCCAGACCTCGGCAGTCAGTGAGCGTTTGAGCGCGCTTGGAGCCCGCGTGTTTGTGGGGCATGCCCGAGAGCATATTGCCGGTGCCGATGCCGTGGTGGTCTCGAGTGCAGTGAAATCTGATAACCCCGAGCTCCTGGCCGCGCGGGCTGCGAAGGTCCCTGTGGTGCCGCGCGCATCCATGTTGGGTGAGCTCATGCGTCTCAAACAGGGCATTGCGATTGCCGGCACGCATGGCAAGACGACGACCACGAGCCTGGTCGCAAGCATTCTTGCGGAGGCTGGTCTTGACCCGACGTTCGTGATTGGTGGGCGACTCAATAGCGCTGGTGCCAACGCCAGGCTGGGACTGGGCGATGCCTTTGTGGCTGAGGCCGACGAGTCGGACGGATCCTTTCTAAACCTTTCGCCCATGCTTGCGGTGATCACCAACATCGATGCGGACCACATGGAGACGTATGGACATGACATGGCCCGTCTGAAGCAGGCGTTCATCTCGTTTACGCAGCGTTTGCCTTTTTACGGAACCGTCATCGCCTGTCAGGACGATCGTCATGTTCGCGAGATCCTGCCGTTTCTGTCCCGGCCGGTGGTGACCTATGGGGTCAGCGCGGAGGCTGACTTGCGCGCCGAGGCAATTCGTCCCGACGGCATGGGCATGCGTTTTGATTTGCTGAGAGCCGGTCAGCCCACCCGAGAGGTTCGCTTAAACCTTCCTGGACACCATAACGTCCTTAATGCGCTGGCTGCAATCGGAGTGGCGCAGGAGTTCGGAGTGCCCGATGAGGCCATGCTCCGTGCCCTTGCGCTCTTTAAGGGGGTGGGCCGCCGCCTGCAACATTGGGGGGCTGTGCAGATTCACGGGGGCTCGGTTGACCTGGTGGATGATTACGGCCATCACCCGGTTGAAATTGAGGCCACACTCTCGGCGGTCCGAGGCGCCTTCCCGGGTCGGCGACTGGTCTTGGCATTTCAGCCGCACCGCTATAGCCGGACCCGCGATCTCTTCGACGATTTTGTTCGCGTGCTCTCACATGGCCCTGATCTGCTGGTGCTCACCGAGGTCTATGCCGCTGGCGAACAGCCGATTCCTGCGGCAGATGGGCGATCGCTGGCGCGCGCGATTCGGCAACTCGGTCGGATTGACCCTGTGCTGATCGATGGGCCGGACCACCTTCAAGATGCGCTCTGTGCGGTCTGTCGAGAGGGCGATGTCCTTGTCACGATGGGCGCCGGATCTATTGGCGCCACACCGGCTCGGCTTCTCTCTGTTCAGCGGGATCAGGGGGACGTATGCCCGTCATGAGTTCACGCTTTGGGAGGGTGGCGGTGCTCTGTGGTGGGCACTCTGCAGAGCGCGAGGTCTCCATGATGTCGGGGCAAGGTGTGCTCGATGCCCTCGAGGAGAAAGGGGTCTCGGCCTTTGCCTTTGACCCCGCCGAGCAGCCCATGGAGGATCTGCGTCGCCTGGGCGCGGAGCGCGCGTTTGTGGCCTTGCATGGTCGGTATGGCGAGGATGGTGCCGTCCAGGGCGCTCTTGAGCTGCTCAAGATCCCCTACACCGGGTCGGGTGTGATGGCCTCGGCTCTGGCCATGGATAAGGCGATGACCAAACGCATCTGGAGTACTTGGGGCATTCCGACGCCGCGATTCATGCCAGTCGATGCAGCGTCCTTACCCGACGATGTGGTCGAGACGGTGGGCCTGCCGATGGTGGTCAAGCCCCTGCGCGAGGGCTCGTCGCTGGGCATGACGCGTGTCAGTGAACCCGAGCACATCCGCTCAGCCATTACCTTGGCAACTCGCTTTGACCGACAGGCGCTTGCAGAGGCGTTCGTCGAGGGCCGCGAGCTGACCGTGGCATTGCTTGGTGGCACCCCTGGTCAGCCAGTGCGTGCCTTGCCAATCGTCGAAATCGTTGCGCCTGAGAGTGGCTACGACTATCAGAACAAGTACTTCACAGACGTGGTGCGCTATCACTGTCCGGCAGACCTTCCGGCGGCCGTCACCCAGCAGATTCAGGATCTGGCGTGTAAGGCCTTTGAGGCGATTGGCTGCGAGGGCTGGGCCCGTGCGGATGTGCTCTGGAAGGCCGGTCAGCCACCCATGTTCCTAGAGATCAATACTTCTCCGGGTATGACCAGTCACTCGCTCGTGCCCATTGCAGCGCGCGCGAATGGCATGAACTACGCCGATCTTTGCTTGGAGATTCTCTCCGGGGCCCGGCTCAAGCTCTCTGCCGTGGGAGCGGGATCATGAGCCCGCTGATGGCATTCTGGTCGAGCCCCGCCTGGCTGCACCGGGTGGCCGTCGGGCTTGTCGTGCTCGGCAGTGCGGCCCTGGTGTCCGCGGCGCTGCTTTGGGTCGCTCAGCGAGAGACCTTTAGTCTCAAGTGGGTAGAAGTGCACGCATCGGAGACTGGCCTTCGACATGTTCAAGATGCCGACATTCGCGAGGCGCTGGAGCGGGGGCTTGCGGGCAGTGTCCTAGCGACGCCACTCGCTCCGATTCGCGACGCTCTCGATGATCATCCGTGGGTGCGTGAGGTCAGCCTTCGGCGTGTCTGGCCCAATCGATTCTTGTTTCAGATCCAAGAGCATGAGCCTGTTGCCGCGTGGCGAGACGGGCGCTTGCTCAATCGCCAGGGTGAGCTCTTTACTGCGGATCGGGCCTGGGCGCAGACGGAGGCCGAGGTGCTCTATGGCTGCCGCCTGGTCGAGCTCTCTGGTCCTGTAGGGAGCCAGGCGCGTGTGCTGACGCGCGCAGCCCAGACTCAGCGCATCTTGGAGTCGTATGGATTCTCACTCAAGGCCCTGACGCTCTCCGACCAATTCGCGTGGCAGGTGAGCTTGAGTGACGGCCTTGAGGTGGCACTCGGCCAAGATGAACTGCCCACACCCTGGGACCAGCGCCTGGGCGCGCTCAGTCAAGTGATGCAACGCATTGCCGTTGAGCCGTCGAATCAGTCTTCGTTTGTGCGGGTCGATCTGCGCTACGCAAACGGATTTGCATTTCTCTCAACACCGCTGAATGCGACCGTGCCTGCGCAGGCTGGTCCCACACCCCCGAATTGCCTCCATCGACTTGCTCAAGGAAATCAACATGCCGCGTGATGCGAAAAGCCTTCTCGTAGGCCTCGACATTGGGACATCCAAGATTGTGGCCTTGGTTGCTGAGGTTCAACCAGACGGGCGTCTCGAGGTGATCGGCCTGGGTCATAGCGAGAGTGATGGCCTCAAGAAGGGTGTTGTCGTCAACATCGATGCCACCGTCGCTTCTATTCAGAAGGCCCTCGAAGAGGCTGAGCTGATGGCCGATTGCAAGGTGGCCTCGGTCTGGACCGGCATTGCGGGTAGCCATATCCGAAGCTTTAACTCTTCAGGCATGGTGGCCATCAAAGACAAAGAGGTCAGCCAGGCAGACGTGGACCGTGTCATGGAGACGGCTACCGCCGTCAGTATTCCCGCAGATCAGCAGATGCTGCATGTCTTGGCACAGGAATACATCATCGATGGCCAAGAGGACATTCGAGAACCCCTAGGCATGAGCGGTGTACGCCTTGAGGTACGCGTGCATATCGTGACGGGCGCCGTGAGTGCTGCCCAGAACATCATCAAGTGCATTCGGCGCTGTGGCCTAGAGGTTGAGGAGCTCATTCTGCAGCCCTTGGCGTCCGCTCATGCTGTGCTCACAGAGGACGAGCGTGAGCTCGGTGTCGCCCTGGTCGATATTGGCGGCGGCACGACCGACATCGCTATTTTTTCGGGCGGATCCATTCGCCACACCGCTGTGATCCCCATCGCCGGGGATCAGATCACCAACGACATTGCGATGGCGCTTCGCACCCCGACCAAAGACGCCGAGGACATTAAGCGTCGACATGGCGTTGCCAAGCAGACCTTGGCTGACCCCACCGCAAGCTTTGAGGTTCCGGGACTGGGTGACCGGGGTCCGCGCATGCTCTCTCACCAGGCACTGGCTGCCGTCATTGAGCCTCGGGTAGAGGAGCTCTTCTCCTTGGTGGCCCAGGTCATTCGGGAGAGCGGGTTCGAGGAGCTGCTCTCCAGTGGTGTCGTACTTACAGGAGGCAGTGCACAGCTGCCCGGCATGGTGGAGCTTGGCGAGGACGTCTTTCTGAAACAGGTTCGTGTGGCCAGCCCAAGTTATCGGGGCAACCTCGCGGATGTTGTCTGTACCCCACGGTATGCCACCGCCATGGGGTTGTTGGAGGAGGCAAGGCGGCAAGTCGCGCGCGGGGAACCGGTGGACAGGCAGACCGGATCATTCCGGGACACCTTTCAGCGCATGAAGTCATGGTTTTTGGGCAATTTCTGAAGATTCGAAAGGAGTGTGCAAATGGGCTTTGAGATGCTAGAGACAGAACCGCTCGGTACCGTCATTAAGGTGGTGGGCGTGGGGGGGGCCGGCGGTAACGCCGTGCACCATATGATCGAGAAGGGTGTGCAAGGTGTGGAGTTCATCTGCGCCAACACCGATGCGCAGGCGCTGTCGAAGTCCAGGGCGCATCAGGTCTTGCAGCTTGGGGGGACGGGTCTGGGGGCTGGTGCAAAGCCCGAGGCCGGACGTGCCGCGGCACAGGCCGATCGCGAGCGCATTGCTGAGGCGCTTCGCGGAGCGCATATGGTTTTCATTACCGCCGGTATGGGTGGTGGTACCGGCACGGGCGCAGCGCCTGTCGTCGCCGAAGTTGCAAAGGAGTTGGGGGCACTGACCGTGGCTGTGGTGACCCGTCCGTTCTCCTTTGAGGGTGGGCGTCGCATGAAGTCGGCGGAGATGGGCCTAGCTGAGCTGGAGGAACAGGTCGATTCCCTCATCGTCATCCTCAACGAGAAGCTCGAAGAACTGCTGGGCGATGACGTCACCCAGCGAGAGGCCTTTGCTGCTGCAGACGATGTGCTCAACAAGGCCGTCGCTGGCATTGCCGAAATCATCAACGTCGAGGGTCTGGTCAACGTGGACTTCGAGGACGTGAAGACGGTCATGAGTGAGCAAGGCAAGGCCATGATGGGAACGGCCACTGCGGCAGGGCCTGATCGCGCTCGTGTGGCGGCTGAGCAGGCTGTTCGCAGCCCGCTGCTGGAGGGCGTAGACCTCTCGGGCGCTCGCGGAATTCTGGTCAACATCACGGCCAGCGACACCCTCAAGCTCAAAGAGACCCGTGTGGCTATGGACGCAATCCGTCAATACGCTGCGGAGGATGCCACCATCATCTTTGGCACCGTCTACGATGAGTCGCTCGGCGAGGATATGCGGGTAACGGTCGTGGCCACTGGACTAGGACAAACCCGAGCCAAGCCCACCCTGGTGCCCATGAGCCAGCCACGCATGGCGCAGGCGACGGGTACCCATGATGCAGTTGCCATGGCAGCGGAGCCAGCCCCACCTGCTGCCCCACAAGCCCCGAGTTATGAGGGTTATGAGCCACCTGCGATCTGGCGTCAGCCTGCTCGCAGCGAGGCGGCTGCCCGGGTGATGGCGCTTGAGGAGGGTGGCATGGCCCGACTCGACATTCCTGCATTCCTGAGAAAGCAGGCGGACTAAGGACAGCACTGCTCTGGCACACTCTCAAGTCGTACCGGGGGCCTGCCTGCCCTCGGTACGTTCTTGAACTCACTTCTACGGAGCAGCTATGGCCATTCAAGCAGGGCAAGCACTGCCCAACATCACCCTCTACGAATTCATTGAAGATGAAACACCGGGCTGTGCAGTAGGCCCAAATGCATTTCAGGTCTCAGACCTCGTCAGAGGCAAGACCATCGTGATTTTTGGTTTACCCGGCGCCTACACGCCGACCTGTTCTGCCAAGCATGTGCCAGGATTTGTCGCGCATGCTGAGGCCCTCAAGGCCAAGGGCGTCGACGAGATCTGGTGTGTCTCCGTGAATGACGCCTTCGTGATGGGCGCATGGGGACGTGAGCTCGGCACAAAGGGCAAGGTGCGTATGTTTGGCGATGGAAATGCCGAGTTCTCAAAGGCCATCGACCTCACGCTAGATCTCACGGGGCGCGGGCTTGGTATTCGTTCAAATCGCTACGCGATGATTGTGCGAGATGGTGTGGTTCAGTCCGTCTCAGTAGAGGCGCCCGGTCAGTTCACGGTGAGCAGCGCAGAGGCGGTGCTGGCCCAGCTCTAGCCTACCTCCACCCATGCTGAGGCAACGCACGCTGCTCTCGGAGGTCCAGGCCGAAGGACTTGGGCTTCACTCTGGCCAGCGCGTTCGCCTCGGTCTGCGGCCCGCTCCGGCCGATCACGGGATCGTCTTTCGGCGTACAGACCTGCCGGCCCCCAATGAGGTCCGTGCCGACGCGGCTGCGGTCGGTGACACCCAGATGGCTTCTACAGTCTCTGAGGGGGCCGTGAAGGTTTCAACGGTTGAGCATCTGATGTCCGCTTTGTCGGGCTTGGGCATTGATAACCTGTTGATCGAGGTCAGCGCCCCCGAGATCCCCATCATGGACGGCAGCGCCGCCAGTTTTGTTCACCTCATTCGTTCGGCAGGCGTCCAAGAGCAGTCGGCTCCCAAACGGTTTGTTGAAGTCACTGCGCCGATCGAGGTGCGTGACGGCGATAAGTGGGCTCGGCTTGAGCCCTACTTCGGTTTTCGACTCGATTTCACCATTGACTTCCAACACCCCGCCATTGATCAGACGGGCCAGGAGGTACACATCGACTTTGCACAGACCGATTTCCAGTCCGTGATTGCCCGGGCTCGAACCTTCGGATTCATGCGCGATGTCGATTTTCTGCGCGCTCGGGGCTTGGCCCTCGGGGGTAGTATGGACAATGCCATTGTTCTGGATGAGACCCGAGTGCTCAATCCTGAGGGGCTGCGTCGGCCCGATGAGTTCGCCATGCACAAGGCGCTCGATGCCATTGGCGACCTCTATCTCTTGGGCCGTCCCCTCATGGCGCGATATTCAGCCTACAAGTCGGGGCATGGACTCAACAACCAACTCCTGAGGGCACTGATCTCCAAGCCTGAGCATTGGCAAGAACGGGCGTTCGACGAGCTCTCCGAGGCCCCTTTGGCCTGGGCCCGTCAGTGGTCTTGGGCGTCTAGCGCGGCCAACAGTCTTTGACGAGCAGACTCGGGTATGTCGGGCCGCTTGCCCATGGGCCGCGGGCGCACGGGCTCGGTATAGGCCTTGGCCACGCGGACATCGACCGACTGAATTCCGTGGACCGGACCGACTGAGGCAACACTGCGCTTGAGGCTCTGGAGCGACAGCCGAACCCGGGCCGCCGCAGAATGCGACCGCATGCGCAAGGTCAACTCGCTGCCTCGAAGTCCGCGCAGCGGGTTGGTGCGGATCGCCGAGTAGAGCTCTCCGACCAGCGTCTCGAGGCCGGCGTCGCGCAACAGGCGCTGACCCAGACCAAGGAGCACCTGCTGTTCTTCGAGTACGGACTTGAGGGGGACTCCCTGTGCCGAGTGGCGATCTGAGATGGCGCCTCGGAGCGCCTGGTCCAGAGATTTCATGGGGCTCATGCTACCCTAGACCCTCTATGCTCAATCGCCTCCTTGCGTCCATTTTTGGCAGTCGCAACCAGCGACTTTTAAAGAAATTCCAGTCGCGCGTCGACGCGATCAACCGGCTCGAGCCGTCGCTCGCCGCGCTCAGCGATGCGGACTTGTCAGCCAAGACCCAGGAGTTTCGCGCACGGCTTGCCCAGGGCGTGTCACTCGATGCGCTGCTTCCCGAGGCGTTTGCGGTATGCCGAGAGGCCTCTAAGCGCGTGCTCGGTATGCGGCACTTCGATGTGCAGCTCATCGGCGCCATGGTGCTTCACGAGGGCAAGATTGCCGAGATGCGCACGGGCGAGGGCAAGACCCTCATGGCCACGCTGGCGGCTTATTTGAATGCGCTGCCTGCCATGGGGGTGCACGTCGTGACGGTCAACGACTACCTTGCCCAGCGTGATGCCCAATGGATGGGTCGTCTCTACGGATTTCTGGGGCTCACGACGCGGGTGAATCTTGCAGGCCTCTCCTCTGAAGAGAAGCGTGAGGCCTATGCAGCCGACATCACCTATGGCACCAACAACGAGTACGGCTTTGATTACCTGCGCGACAACATGGTGGCCGAGCGCGCGTCACGCTGTCAGCGTGGCGTTCAATTCGCCATTATTGATGAGGTGGACTCCATCCTCATCGACGAGGCTCGCACCCCGCTGATCATCTCCGGTCAGTCCGAGGACACTACGGAGCTCTACCGCGCACTCAACGGTCTGCCCACGTTGCTCAAGCGCCAGGCCACGGAGGACGGCGAGGGTGACTACTTTGTCGATGAGAAGGGCCGGCAGGTTCACCTCTCAGAGGCAGGCTTTGAGCGGGCAGAGACGGCACTTGCCGATATGGGTCTTATCGGCGAGGGCGAGAGTCTCTATGACGCTGCGCGCATCACACTTTTGCACCACCTCATGGCCGCACTGCGCGCCCATACGCTCTACCTGCGTGATCAGCACTACGTGGTGCAGTCTGGTCAGGTGGTCATCGTCGACGAATTCACCGGCCGATTGATGGCCGGTCGCCGCTGGGCCGACGGTCTGCACCAAGCCGTCGAAGCCAAAGAGGGTGTTGCCATCGAGCCGGAAAACCAGACGCTGGCCTCGATCACATTCCAGAATTACTTCCGCATGTACGGCAAGCTCTCCGGCATGACGGGTACTGCCGATACCGAGGCCTTCGAGTTTCAACAGATTTACGGGCTTGAGACGGTCATTGTTCCGACCCACCGGCCTATGGTTCGGAAAGATCTTCAAGACCAGGTCTACCGCACCGCCGATGAGAAGGTTGAAGCCATCATTTCAGACATCCGCTCGCGGCATGCGCAGGGCCAGCCTATTCTTGTGGGTACCACCTCCATCGAGTCCTCGGAACTGCTCTCCGGTTTGCTCTCGAAGGCAGGCCTTGAGCACCAGGTGCTCAATGCGAAGCAGCACGCCCGAGAGGCTGAAATCGTTGCCCAGGCTGGACGCCCAGGCATGATCACCATCGCCACCAACATGGCTGGTCGTGGAACCGATATCGTCTTGGGCGGCAATATCGAAAAGCTTATCGCCCAGATCGAATCTGACGAGAGCCTCGAACACCAGGCGCGTGTGCAGCGTATCGACACGCTTCGCAGCGAGTGGCAGGCACTGCACGACCAAGTGGTTGCCGCAGGTGGGCTCCATATTATCGGCACCGAGCGACATGAGTCTCGCCGCATCGACAACCAGCTGCGCGGGCGCTCTGGTCGACAAGGCGATCCGGGTTCATCACGATTCTTCCTCTCTATGGACGACCCACTGCTGCGGATCTTCGCCGGTGACCGGATGAAGGCCATCATGGATCGCCTCGGTGTGCCCAGGGGCGAGGCCATTGAGGCTGGCATGGTGACGCGCTCGATCGAGGGTGCACAGCGCAAGGTCGAGAATCGAAACTTCGAGATCCGCAAACAGCTCCTGGACTACGACAACGTGGCCAATGAGCAGCGTCAGATCATTTATGCCCAGCGCAACGAGATCCTCGAGTCTGACGATCTCTCTGGTCTGGTCAGGCAACTCAGGGAGGGGGCCATCGAGTCGGCAGTGCGTGGCTTCGTCCCGGCTGAAAGTATCGAAGAACAGTGGGATGTGCCGGCTGCAGAGGCAGTGCTTCGCGAACGGTTTCGGTTGAACGTTCCCTTGCAGGCGCAGATTCAGCAGGCGCAAGAGATCGATGACGCCGGCGTGGTCGCGTTAGCCCTTGAGGCCGCCCAATCCGCCTACGATCAGAAACTCGCATTGGTGCCATCTGGTGCGTTTCATGAGTTCGAGCGATCCATCCTGCTTCAACACCTGGACTCCGCATGGCGTGAACACCTCGCTGCGTTGGACCATCTCCGTCAGGGCATTCACCTGCGAGGCTATGCGCAGAAAGATCCTAAGCAAGAGTACAAGCGCGAGGCCTTCGCGCTCTTTGAGCAGCTTTTGGCGCGCGTGCGCGACGAGGTGACTGGACTGCTCATGTCGGTCGAGATCGCCAGCGAGGAGGAGGCTGCTCGCGCGGCGGCAGAGGCGGAGGCGGCGCGTGAGGCCGCGGCCGCGGCGGCAACCAAAGGTATGCATTTCACGCACGCAGCCACTCCAGAGGAAGAAGCATTCGCGGGCGAGGGTGATACATCTGCCATGGTTGTCGCGTCGCAAGATGCCGGCACTGTGCGCAGAGACGCCCCCAAAGTTGGCAGAAATGAGCCATGCCCATGTGGCTCCGGTAAGAAATTCAAGTCTTGTTGCGGCCGTCTCGGCTAGGAGCGCGCTATGCCTGTTGGTCTGCCCCTCGTCCAGCGTGATCACTTGCTCGCGATCGCGGGCTGCGAACTTGGATTTGCCCAGGCTGGCATTCGCAAGCCCGGTCGCAAGGATGTCCTGATCATGCGGCTTGCCCAGGGTAGTGCCGTGGCGGGCGTCTTCACCCAGAATGCGTTTTGCGCAGCGCCCGTTCAGCTCTGCCGCCAACACCTAGCCAAGGGTGATGGCATTCGCGCCTTGGTTGTGAATACAGGCTGCGCCAATGCCGGAACGGGTCGCTCCGGCCTGCAAGACGCTCAACAGACCTGTGAGGCCGTTGCCCAGCAGTTGGGGGTTTCGCCCACCCAGGTCTTGCCCTTCTCTACCGGGGTCATCCTTGAGCGCCTCCCCATGGACCGGCTGCTGCCGGGTGTGCGGGCTGGTGCCGCCGCCTTGGGAACTGCCGACTGGCTTGATGCCGCAGAGGCCATCATGACCACAGACACCCAGCCCAAGGCCGCCAGTCGTGTGGTGCACCTGACGCGCGGTACGGTGACGCTTACCGGTATCTCCAAAGGGGCTGGCATGATTCGGCCCAACATGGCAACCATGCTCGGATACCTCGCCACCGATGCGAGCGTTCCGCAGGCCATGCTAGCGACACTGGTTCGGCATGCAGCCGATGAGTCGTTCAACGCCATCACAATCGATGGCGACACGTCCACCAACGACTCCTTCATTGGAATCGCAACCGGCTCTGGGCCGGTCTCTTTCTCCGCCGAGGATGCCCACAGCGCCGACTGGGCCGCGTTTCAAGCGGCTTTCATCGAACTGGCCCAGGCGTTGGCGCAGGCTATTGTTCGCGACGGGGAGGGTGCAACCAAGTTCATCACCATTTCGGTCGAGGGTGCACGCGATCGAGATGAGGCACGTCAGGTCGCCTACGCGGTGGGACATTCTCCACTGGTCAAGACGGCGTTCTTTGCAAGCGACCCAAACCTGGGCCGAATCTTGGCGGCCATTGGCTATAGCGGACTCCCTGACCTCGACGTCTCAGGTGTCTCGGTCTGGATTGGGTCGACCTTGGTCGCTCAGGCCGGAGGGCGTGCAGTCAGCTACACCGAGTCGCTAGGGCAGATGGAAATGGCGAAGGCCGATATTCCCGTGCGCATTGCATTGGGGCGTGGCTCAGCGAAAGCCACCATCTGGACCTGCGACCTCTCCCATGATTACGTCAGCATCAATGCCGACTATCGATCCTGAGGTCGTACAACGGCTCCTGCGCAAGCTCGATGCCCTGCTGCCGGAGCCTGCTCCTGCGGTCGATTTTGGGCGGGACTGGGCGTTTCAGTGGCGGCGACAGTCCAGTCTGTTGGGGGAGCAGGGCAGTCTGCGCCCGGTCTCGCAGCCGGCCTGGGTCCGTTTTTCTGACCTGCATCACATCGAGCATCAGGCCGATCAGGTCGCCCGCAACACCCGACACTTTGTTGAGGGATTGCCCGCCAACAATGTACTCATGACAGGCGCTCGGGGCACCGGGAAGTCCTCTCTGGTGCGCGCCTGTCTCACGGAGTTCGGTGCGCAGGGGCTTCGCCTGATTGAGGTGGACCGAGATCACCTCGCCGATCTCCCTGCGATTGCAGATCGCATCCATGGCCAGCCTCAGCGATTTGTCGTCTTCTGTGACGACCTCTCCTTTGAGCCAGGTGAGCCCGGATACAAGGCGCTCAAGTCTGTGCTCGATGGGGGTGTGTCCGCACAGCCAGCCAATCTGCTGATTTATGCCACTTCGAATCGCCGTCACCTCATGCCGGAGCAGGTGGCCGAGAACCTTCAGGCCCGCATGGACGCGCTAGGTGAGTTGCATCCCGGGGAGGCGACCGAGGAGAAGGTGTCCCTCTCCGATCGATTTGGCCTCTGGGTCTCCTTCCACGGATTTGCCCAAACCGCCTATCTCGACATCGTCCATCATTGGCTAGGTCAGCTCGGCGTTCCGCAGGCACGATGGCCAGAGGCCCGGCTCGAGGCGCTGCAATGGGCCACTCAAAGAGGGTCACGCTCGGGGCGTGTGGCGCACGCATTTGCCCGCGACTGGGCGGCGCGAGTGCTTGCCCGTGACTGACCCGGGATTGTCCGATCGGGTGCAGGTCGGTGTTGGTCTTGTGCGTAACGCAAAAGGCCAATGGCTTTTGGCAAGTCGACCTGCAGGAAAAGCTTACGCGGGCTGGTGGGAGTTTCCTGGTGGAAAGGTCGAACGGGGCGAGACGCCAGAGCAGGCGGTCTGTCGAGAGCTACACGAGGAGCTTGGCCTGCTTGCACGCACTGCGCGCATCAGAGATGTCCTGGCTTACGACTATGCGCATGCACGGGTCTTGCTGCATTTCTGTGAGGTCACCGATTGGTCCGAGCCGACAGGGGGGCTCAGGGGCCTGGAGGGGCAGCAGTTCTGTTGGATCTGGTCCTCGGGTCCGCACCCGTTTCCATTGCTGCCGGCAAGTCGGCCCATTTTGCAGCGCTTAGAACTCGCAGATCGCCAATCGAAAACTGAGTGAGCCCTGAAACGGCTGGGGCTGTAGGCGCTCGTTTACAGCACGGAATCGAACGGCCACGACGTACTTGTTGGCACTCATATCGCAGATCAGGCCGCGGCCTGCTGGCGCCCAGACCCGAATGAGCTTGGCCTGACGGCCTCCGGGATTCATTTCAAAGAGCCCGCCTTCTGCGGTCATTTCCTGCGGCTCAGCCACCTCCCGCAGCAGCCGAAGGCAGAGCTGAGCCGACCTGAGCACGGCACTCACGGGGGCAACCCAGCTCTCCATATGACTGCGACGCTTGTCAGGGCTGAAGGTGAGCCAGAGCGAGAGCACAGGCAGATCGAAGGGGCAGTCACCAGCTGGAATACCAGCACGGCCCTTGAGTGACTGCAGAAACTCGACTTCCGGGACATGCGGCCCGAGTCGCATCTGCACATCGCCGAGGGTTTCGAACAGGAAGGTGACCTCTGTCAGCACGGCCTCGAGCCGCTCGCTGGCGACCCCAGGCTGACCTACGAACCGCTCGAGCTGAATGCGCTGGCGCTCGAGCTCCTGGAGCAGCTCATTCTTGATGTCGCTGCGACTGGAGAGCAGATCAAAGAGCTCGAGGTAAGACGATAGCCAGGCCCGATGCGCAGAGGCCTCACTTGCAAGTGCGAGCTTTTCGAGCCGATTGCTGATGCACTCGAGCCGCATCATGGTGCGAACGCGCTCACTGCAAGGGAGTTCGAAGATCTGCTCGAGCGAGGGCGGAGGCGCGATGGGTGCTGGCGACGACATCACGCGATTATGTCTGATTGCTGAGGGAATCGGGGCCGTGCTGCGCGGATCGTTCGCTCAGCCAGAGCGCATGCAGCTCAAGAATGCGCGCCGCAAGCGCCTGCGGGGACCCATGGTTTTGAATCACCACATCGGCGAGCGCCAGTCGCTCATCGCGGCTCGCCTGCAGGCCCATGATGCGCTCAAGTGTCTCAGGCGCAATCGGCTGACGCTGGAGCACACGCGAGCGCTGGGTTTCTGGCGGCACATCGATCACAACCACCTTCCAGACCCAAGCGGGGCGCTGGCGGCCCGTACCTTCTGCCCAGAGGGGAACCGCATAGAGGGTATAGGGTGAATCCGATGCCTCGAGCGCCGTCATGGCCTGAGCTTGAATAAGCGGGTGCAGAATAGACTCGAGCTGCATGCGCTCAGCGGGGTTGTGAAATGCGCGTTCGCGCATGACCACGCGGTCGAGGCGGCCGTCTGGTCCAATGACACCCTCCCCAAACGCGGCTCGAATCTGGGGCATGGCTGCGCCCTCGGGGCCTGTGAGTTGATGTGCGATCTGGTCCGCATCCACAATCGGCACACCCAACGATGCAAAGACCTGGGAGGCGGCCGTTTTGCCTGAGCCAATACCCCCGGTCAGCACGACCACTGCTGTTCTCATGACATCCAGCCCTCGGTCAGGACCCATGGCAGCACCACGATCCCCGCCATGCACAGGCCCGGACCAAACGGAAGCGCTGTCGATCGGCTCCAGCCGAATCGCAGCATGCCCCAGGCGATAACGGGCAGCATGACAAGGCTAGCCCCAACCAGAACCAAGGGCAGTCCCGAGAACCCGACCCACAGGCCCATCGCCCCCAGCAGGGCAAGGTCCCCTCGCCCAATGGCTTCGCCACCCTCGTCTTGTGGGTCCGTTGTGCGTTTGCGCATGAGTCTGCCCACGGCCCACGGCAGCAGATAGCCAAAGGCCCCGCCCGCAAGCGCAGACCAGAGTCCCGGGCCGAGTCCAATGAGTGCGGCACCTAAACCCAGTAAGGCCAGTGAAATCGTGAGTCGATCTGGCAGCAGCCGGCAACGCAGGTCAATGAGCGCGCAGCTTGTAAGGAGGCCTGTCCAGAGACCCAGCATGAGCGCCTCTTCGATGGTGGGCCCTCGAAACAGCAGGCTCAGGGGGATCATGGCTATGCAGGCCGCAAGGCCTGCGTACACCGGGGTTGCGTGAAGGGCAGGTGCCTGATCTCCGAGCCAGAACGAGACCTCGGACTGGGCGAAGACCTTTGCCGCAATTGCCATGCCGGCTGCAGTGAGTGCAGCCAGGGAGACGGAGAGGGCGTCAGGCCACATGCTTGTGCATGAGCACCCGACGAATGGTTCTGTCCTGGACCTGCTGAATCTCGATGGGCACCCCGCTGATCTTTAGGCTGAGGTTGGCTTCAGGGAGGTCCTGCAAGGTCTCGAGGATGAGCCCATTGATGGTTCGGGGACCGTCAACGGGCAGCGATAGACCCAGTCTGCGGTTTATTTCGCGCACCAGGGTGTCGCCATCGACCGCTGCCGTGCCATCGGCATCCCAGTGCAGTTGCCTTGGCCCCGCACCATCGGTGCTGAGTTCTCCCACCAACTCGGAGACGATGTCCTGCACGGTCACCATGCCTTGAACCTCGCCGTACTCGTCGACCACCAAGGCGAGGCGGGCGCGGTTGGCCTGAAACACCTGCATCTGGGCAAAAAGGCTGGTGCCCTCTGGAATGAAATAGGCTGGCATCAAGGCCTCGACGAGCGCCTCTCGGCTGAATTCATCGTTGGCCAGCATCGAGACCGCCTTGCGAACATGAAGGATGCCGCGAACCTGGTTGAGCTCGCCGTCGTAGACCGGCAGCTTGTTGTGAAAGCAGGTGCTGATCTGCTCCCTCAGCTTGATCTCGTCATCCTCAAGGTTGAGCGCTTCAATCTTGGGGCGCGGCACCATGACGTCGTCAACGGTGAGCTCCTCCAAGTCAAAGAGGTTGAGCAGAATCTCGCGGTGCTGCTTGGGGATAAAGGCGGCTGACTCCACCACGGCGGCCCGCAGCTCCTCGGGCCTCAGGCCTTCCTCACGCTTGGATTCATTGAGCTTGAGCAGGCGAAGCAGCCCGTTGACGAGCAGATTCACCGCCTCGACCAGTGGTCGGAAGATGATTGTGAGCGGCGTGAGCAGAAAGCTGGCCCCAATGGCCACCTTCTCGGGTCGATTGGCCCCGATCACCTTCGGGAGGATTTCGGCAAACACAATCAAGAGGCTGGCAGCCACTGCTGTGGCAATTGCCAAAACTTCGTCGTTGTTGCCAAAGGTGTTGATGGCAATGGCAGTGATCAGTGCTGTGAGCGCAGCGTTCACCACATTGTTACCCAGCAGAATGGTGGCGAGTAGGCGGTCGGTTTTGTGGAGCAAACGCATCACCAGTTTGGCGCCACGATGTCCCTGCGCAGCGAGGTGGCGCATGCGATAGCGGTTAACCGCCATCAGGCCTGTTTCAGAGCTCGAGAAAAACGCTGATAGCGCTAGAAGGGCCAGAAGCGCGAGGCCTTGCGCCCACAGGGGAAGATCGCTCAATGGGGGACCGAACGGGTTGCCATGACGCCTCTAGTGTAGGTCATTCATGGTCGGGGTGAGAGGATTCGAACCTCCGACTCCTGCGTCCCGAACGCAGTACTCTACCAGGCTGAGCTACACCCCGACGGACCGACAGAGGCGACCTACTGCCGCCTGCTGGTGATGAACGACAGCAAGTCTAGCAGGGAAGACTTGTACTCGGAGGGGCTGAGGACCTCCAGGGCGGCCCGAGCCAGATCGCATTCCGCGCGCGCAGCGTCCCACGTGGTGTTGAGCACACCCGATTGACGCACCATGTGAATGATGCCGGCCACATCGGCTGATTCGGGGTCGAGAATGGCTGCACGAAGCTGCTCGCGCTGAGCCGGGCTCGACTGGGCCATGAGCAGGATCAGCGGCAGGGTGGGTTTGCCCTCGCGCAGATCATCGCCCAGTTGCTTGCCCATGATGGACTCATCGCCGTTGTAATCGAGCACGTCGTCTGTGAGCTGAAAAGCGGTGCCCAGATGGCGGCCTACCGCGCACATGCGATCAATCATGTCTGCGGGGCAACCCGCCAAAACAGCGGGCAGGCAGGCCGATGCCTCAAATAGCTTAGCGGTCTTGAAGCGAATGACCTGCAGGTAACGGGCCTCGTCAACCTCGGGGTCTTGGCAGTTGAGCAGCTGCAGCACCTCGCCTTCCGCAATGACATTGGTGGCATCGGCCAGCACGGACATGACGGCAAGCGAATGGCAAGACAGCATCATTTGAAAGGCTCGGGAATACAGAAAGTCGCCCACGAGCACACTGGCCGCATTGCCGAAAATGGCATTGGCTGTTTGGCGGTTCCTGCGCATGCCTGATTCGTCGACGACATCGTCATGCAGCAGGGTTGCGGTATGAATGAACTCCACGATGGCTGCGAGTTCGTAGACCTGGGCGGGGTCTGCCCATGGGGCCGAGCCGGCGGCATCGGCTCGAAGGTGTGCTTCAAGCGCACCCGCCGTCAGCAGCAGCAGCGCGGGCCGCACGCGCTTGCCCCCTCCACTAATGATGTAATCGCCCACTTGCTCCACAAGCGGCACGGAACTTTGAAGCCGAGTGCGAATCACGCGGTCGACGGCCGACATTCCGTCCGCAATGGGTGCGAAAAATGCTGTGGACGATCGGTCGTTCATGGTGAGCGAACTTTACCTGCTTTACTGCAAAGCGCACGGGGCTTGCAACTTGGCTGAGTGGCCAATACAATGGTGGGCTTTTCCAGCTTCACACACGTTGTTCACACACGTAAAAGAGAGACGAATTATGTACGCAGTCATCAAAACCGGTGGCAAGCAGTATCGGGTTGCACCGGGAGACACCCTGCGCGTGGAAACCCTCACAGCTGAGGCCGGCCAAGAGGTGATCCTAGCCGACGTGCTCGCCATGGGCGAGGGCGAAGCCCTTCAAATGGGTGCCCCCCTGCTGTCCGGCGCGAGCGTGAAGGCAGTGGTGACTGCCCACGGCCGTGGCGATAAGGTTCGCATCTTCAAGCACCGCCGCCGTAAGCACTACGCCAAGACCCAAGGTCACCGCCAGAATTACACCGAAATCAAGATTTCAGCGTTGGTCAAGCCCGACGGCTCCGTCGTGACCGCCTGAGTTTGCTGAGTTCATAAGGACGAGTTTGAAATGGCACAGAAAAAAGGCGGCGGCTCTACGCGAAATGGTCGTGACTCAGAGTCGAAACGACTCGGGGTCAAGCGGTTCGGCGGAGAGGCCGTACTTGCAGGCAATATCATCGTGCGTCAGCGCGGCACCACCTTCCACCCCGGCTTGAACGTGGGCATGGGCAAGGACCACACTTTGTTTGCCTTGGTTAATGGCAAGGTGTCTTTTTCGGTTCAGGGCCCGCTCAAGCGTTCGACCGTTCACATCATCGCTGAGTAAGCACAAGGCCGCTCGCGTAGCAGGGCTGCGCTGAGGTTGCCATCAGACAAAGCCCCGCGATCCGGGGCTTTTTCTTTTCATGAAATTCATCGACGAAGCCACCATTGAGGTCCACGCCGGCAAGGGCGGTAACGGTGCGGCCGCTTTTCGTCGCGAGAAGTTCATCCCGAAGGGTGGACCCAGCGGTGGAGACGGTGGCCGCGGGGGGAGCATTTACGCTCGTGCTGACCGCAATATCAACACGCTCATCGACTATCGGTACGCGCGAATCCACCGCGCGCGAAGTGGCGAACAGGGTCAGGGCCGGGACCGATATGGCGCGGGAGCCGATGACATCGAGTTGCGCGTCCCTGTGGGCACCATGGTCTTCGATGCAGACACCGACGAGCTGCTCTTTGACCTGAGTCTCGACGGAGAGCGGGTCGTGCTCGCAAAGGGCGGCGAGGGTGGGCTGGGCAATCTGCACTTCAAGTCCAGTGTGAATCGCGCTCCACGACAGTTCACACCGGGTCAGCCTGGGGAGTCCCGCCGGCTGCGGCTCGAACTCAAGCTGCTCGCAGATGTAGGGCTTTTGGGCATGCCCAATGCAGGCAAGTCCACGCTGGTTGCTGCCATCTCAAACGCCCGGCCCAAGGTGGCGGACTATCCATTTACCACCTTGAGCCCGCAGCTCGGTGTGGTCAGAACCGGCCCCGCAAGAAGCTTTGTCATTGCAGACATTCCCGGTCTCATCGAGGGGGCTGCTCAGGGCGCTGGACTTGGCCACCAGTTTCTGCGCCATATTCAGCGCACCCGGGTACTGTTGCATCTGATCGATATGGCGCCCACCACCGACGAGACAGACGAGTCCGTGATCGGCAAACAACTCGCCTCTGACATCCGTACCCTGGTCAAAGAGCTCGCCGCATTCGACCCCACCCTCAAGGACAAGCCGCGCTGGCTGATCCTCAACAAGATGGATCTGTTGCAGCCCGAGCAGCGCGAGCGACGCTGGAAGGCCATGAACCGCTCACTGCGATGGAAGGGCCCGGTCCACATGACGTCTGGGCTCACGCGGGCCGGTCTGGAAGACCTGGTTCAGGCCGTTCAGCACGCGCTTGATGCGCAGCGCCAGGAAGAGTTTGGGTCTGTTGAGACCGACGTGCGATTTGTCCCGGAGCCACCCGAGCATGAGCCGCAATGAACTGACGGCCCCTGGGCTCTGGGTCGTAAAGCTGGGCTCGAGCCTGGTGACCAACGCCGGTCGTGGTGTGGACCAAGAGGCCATTGCTGGGTTTGCAGCCCAAATGGCAACTTTGCATGCACAAGGACATCGGGTGGTCTTGGTCTCGAGTGGTGCGATTGCCGAGGGCATGAAGCGGCTGGGCTGGAGTGAACGCCCCCATGAAATCCATGATCTTCAGGCGGCTGCCGCGGTCGGCCAGATGGGCCTCGCACAGGCCTATGAGACGGGCTTCCTTCGGCACGAGCTGCGCACAGCCCAGATTCTGCTCACACACGAAGACGTCGCCGATCGCCGTCGCTACCTGAATGCGCGGGCCACGCTGCGCACACTGCTAAACCTTGGTGTTGTCCCCGTCATCAATGAAAATGACACCGTGGTCACCGACGAAATCAAACTCGGTGACAACGACACGCTTGCCGCCTTGGTGACCAACCTGCTTGAGGCCGATCGGCTGGTGATTCTGACGGATCAGGCGGGTCTTTACTCTGCCGACCCTCGCAAGGATCCAACGGCTGCGCTGCTGAGCGAGGTCAGTGCGAATGACCCCCAGCTGCTCGAGATGGCCGGTGGCGCAGGCAGCCACATTGGCACCGGCGGCATGGCGACGAAGGTGCGCGCGGCCCAGCGCGCTGCCCGAAGTGGGGCAGACACCCTTGTAGCCAGCGGCAGTGAGCCGCAGGTCTTGGTGCGCCTCTCTCAAGGCGAACTCCTGGGCACCCGGTTTCGTGCCGACCTGCCCATGCTGACTGCGCGTCAACAGTGGCTCGCAGACCACCTCCAGCTGCGCGGACGCCTGGTGCTCGACGCGGGGGCTGCGCGTGTGTTGGTCTCTGGAGGAAAGTCTCTCCTACCTGTCGGCGTGACCGCGGCCGAGGGTGACTTCGACCGAGGCGATGTCGTGGCCTGTGTATCGGCCGAGGGGAAGGAACTCGCGCGTGGCCTTGTGAATTACGCAGCCAAAGATGCCCGCCGTATTCTTGGCAAACCCTCGGGTCAGATTGAGGCAGTCTTGGGCTTTGTGGAGGAGCCCGAGCTCATCCACCGCGACAACCTGGTGCTCACCTCCTCGGGTGAGAAGAGGTAGCCCGCAAGCTCGTGCATGGCCTGCCAGTAAACCTGGCGTTTGAACTCGATTACAGAGTCGAGAGGAATACAGAAGTCATGCCAGCACCAGTCGTCGAACTCGGGTTTTTCTGCGCCCGACCTCAGGTGGACATCACTGTCTTCTCCCAGCATGCGCAAGAGATACCAGATCTGCTTCTGCCCTCTGTAAAGGCCGCGCCATTCTCGGCGGACCCAACGGGTGGGTACATCGTAATGGAGCCAATTCTGCGTTCTGGCCAGCAGGCGCACATGTTCTGGGCGCAGCCCTGTCTCTTCAAATAGCTCACGGTACATGGCAGCCTCGGGCTCTTCGCCATCCTGGATGCCCCCCTGCGGGAACTGCCAGGCCTGTTCGCGAATGCGCTTGCCCCAGAAGACCTGGTTGATCTCGTTGACGAGAATGATGCCGACGTTGGGCCGGTAGCCATGTTCATCCAGCATAATCCGCACATTATACGAAGTGACTTCCGGAACCCTCGCATGCGCGCCTCAGAATTTCATATTCAGACCCTCAAAGAAGATCCCTCAGACGCCGAAGTCGCAAGCCAGCGCCTGATGATGCGCACGGGCATGATTCGCCGACTGGGTGCGGGTATCTACACCTGGATGCCGATGGGACTGCGAGTCTTGCGCAAGGTCGAGGCCATTATTCGAGAGGAAATGGATGCTGCGGGTGCGCTCGAGGTGGTGATGCCGGTCGTTCAGCCCGCAGAGCTCTGGCAAGAGACGGGCCGATGGGACAAGATGGGCCCAGAGCTCCTGCGCATTCGCGATCGTCACGGGCGTGACTTTGCCTTTCAGCCCACCTCCGAGGAGGTGGTCACCGATCTGGCCCGCCAAGAGATCAAGAGCTGGAAGCAGCTGCCCAAGAATTTCTATCAGATCCAGACAAAATTCCGCGACGAGCGTCGCCCGCGCTTTGGGGTGATGCGAGGCCGCGAATTTGTGATGAAGGATGCGTACTCCTTCGACAAGGACGTGGCTGCTGCAGAGGCCAGTTATGACCGCATGTTCGACTGTTATTGCAGGATCTTCGATCGGCTTGGCCTGCGCTATCGGGCAGTTGCCGCAGACACGGGTGCCATCGGGGGATCACGGTCACATGAGTTTCAGGTAATAGCCGAGACGGGCGAGGACGCAATCGCCTACTGCCCTGATTCAGACTACGCAGCCAATATCGAATTGGCCGAGGCCGTCGCGTTGCTCGAGGCCCGTATCCCGGGCTCTGAGCTGATGCGGGTGGTACCCACCCCCGGTGTGAGCACGTGCGCAGGGGTAGCAGAACTCATGAACCTACCCATCTCGCGGACGGTCAAGTCGCTGGTGCTGGCCACAGATCCCGACCCGCAAGCCAAACCGCCCACGGGCATGCGGCTGTGGCTTTTGCTGCTGCGGGGCGATCATGAGATGAATGAAGTCAAGGTCGGCAAGCTCGAGGGTTTCAAGCAGGGCTGGCGATTCGCAACGCCCGACGAGATTCGAGTCGCTTTCGGTGCAGAGCCTGGCTACCTCGGTCCGATATTTTCGCAGGGCAAGCCGGCGCACCTCACTGTCATTGCGGATCGCACCGTGGCGAAAATGTCGGACTTCGTCACTGGAGCCAATGCAGTGGATGCCCATATTCTGGGCGTGAACTGGGGCCGCGACCTGCCCGAGCCCGATGCAGTCGCTGACCTTCGCAATGTGGTCGAGGGTGATCCATCCCCCGATGGCAAGGGTGTACTTGCCATTCAGCGCGGCATTGAAGTGGGTCATGTCTTCTACCTTGGCACCAAGTATTCCGAGGCCATGAAGGCCACCATGCTCGATGAGACTGGTCGGCCCCGCGTCATGGAAATGGGCTGCTATGGCATTGGTGTGACCCGCATTGTGGGCGCGGCCATTGAGCAGAATCACGATGAGCGCGGGATCATCTGGCCGCTGGCGCTCGCGCCTTTCGAATTGGTGATTTGCCCTGTGGGGGCAGCCAAGTCCGAGCAGGTGAAGGCTGTGAGTGAGCAGCTCTATGCAGACTGCAGGGCTGCTGGCCTGTCCGTCATCCTCGATGACCGAGATGAGCGACCCGGTGCCATGTTTGCAGACTGGGAACTCATCGGCGTGCCGCTTCGACTCACGGTTGGTGATCGCGGGTTGGCACAAGGCCGCCTGGAACTTGTTGAGCGCAGGGGGCTCGTCCAGCATGACCTGCCACTGGAGGGTGCGGTGGCTGCGCTGCTCAGTCGAGCCAGAGCGGCTTAGCGGCCGAAACCGCCCATGCCCGGTAGGCCTTTCATGCCGCCCAGGGCCTTCATCATTTTGGCAAGGCCGCCTTTTTGCATTTTTTTCATCATGTCTTGCATCTGCTCGAACTGGGCCAGCAGGCGGTTGACTTCTTGCACCTGAACCCCTGCGCCTGCAGCAATACGACGTTTGCGGCTGGCTTTGATCAGCAGCGGGTTGCGGCGCTCCGAGGGGGTCATGCTGTTGATGATGCCCTCCATACGCCCCACCGATTTGTCTGCCTGGGAGAGGTCTTGACCCTTAGCGGCCTGCTGCATTTGGGTTGGCAGTTTGTCGATGAGGTTTGAGAGTCCGCCCATGGACTTCATCTGACCGATCTGCAGCTTGAAGTCTTCCAAGTCAAACTTCGCGCCAGACTTGAGCTTGGCTGCGACCTTCTCGGCAGCCTTGATATCGATGGATTTCTGGGCTTGCTCGACGAGCGCCAGTACATCGCCCATGCCGAGAATCCGTTGCGCAAATCGTTCGGCATCGAAGGCCTCAAGGCCGTCGATCTTCTCGGATGTGCCGACAAATCGAATCGGGCAGCCGGTTATGGAACGCACCGAGAGCACGGCTCCGCCTCGGGCATCGCCATCGACCTTGGTGAGCATGACGCCAGTGAGCGGAATGGTCTGGCGAAATGCCTCTGCTGTGCGCACCGCATCCTGACCCTGCATTGCATCGACTGTGAAGAGGGTCTCGATTGGGCGCAGGGCTGCATGGAGTGCTGCAATCTCGGCCATCATGGTCTCGTCAATGGCAAGCCGTCCGGCCGTGTCAACGAGAAGCACGTCGTGGAAATGACGTTTAGCCCATTGCACAGCCTCTTGGGCAATCCGAATGGGTTGGTCGCTGGATTGGCTGGGAAACCAATCTGCCCCGGCCTGCTCCGTAACCAGACGAAGCTGCTCAATGGCAGCGGGCCGATAGACGTCACAGGAGACGGTGAGCACTTTCTTCTTGTGTGTCTGCGTGAGCCAACGGGCGAGCTTTCCGACGGTGGTGGTCTTTCCCGCGCCTTGCAGGCCGGCCATGAGCACGATTGCGGGGGGTTGGGTGGCGAGATTGAGCCCAGTGGGTGGGGCATCGGTACCTGCCATGAGCGAGACCAGCTCTTGGTGCACAACCCCCACCAGGGCTTGGCCCGGCGTGAGGCTTGATTGCACTGCTTGGCCCATGGCCCTTTCGCGCACCTGCTGAATGAAGGTCTTGACGACTGGGAGCGCCACATCCGCGTCAAGCAAGGCAAGGCGTACCTCGCGCAGCATCTCCGCCGTATTGGATTCGGTGAGCCTGGCTTCGCCGCGGATGGTGCGCAGGGCTTTGTCGAACCGTTCGGTAAGAGACTCGAGCATGGGGTTTAGGGCTTCCGTTACACTGATTAAATGACTGCTCTATTGTACGGCGCTACCCCTTGGCTGGCCTCGCTGGGCTATGTGCTGTTGTGTTTTCGTCTGAAATCAAAGGCGCTGGCGCAGGGCCTGGGCATGGCCGTGATTGTGTTGCATGGCGCAGCGTTGATCCCGGCGTGGTTCCAAGCCGAGAGCCTCCGATTTGGCTTTGCCTATGCCATGTCATGGATGCTCTGGCTTGCGGTGGTCACGCTCTGGATCGAGGCGTGGACTCAGCGGGCGGGCAGGCTTATGGTCTTTGTCTATCCCGTGGCAGCAGTCGCCTCCGTGCTGCCCTTCTGGTTCCCAGGTGTACCGATGGCCTTAGAGGCGTCCCCCCTCTTTAGAGTGCATATCCTCATGGCTATGCTGGCCTACAGCGCATTCTTTGTCGCGGCGGTCTACGCCGTGCTTATGCTTGGACAGGAGCGTGCCCTTCACCAGCATGAGACGCCCTCTGCCCTCTGGGATGAGCTGCCCCCACTGCTGGCGCTGGACCGTCTGCTCGTGCGTTCTGTGGGTCTTGGCTTTGGCCTCTTGACGGGGACGCTCCTGTCGGGGGCTTTGGTGCTCTCCGCCGAGGGCGAGGGCTGGCTTCGGCTGGATCACAAGACCGTGTTCACCATCGCCACCTGGGCCATGGTGGCATTGTTTCTGCTCGGTCGTGTCCGATGGGGCTGGCGTGGGCGATTGGCCTCTCGCTTCACACTCGGAGGTTTCGGCCTTCTGTTGCTCGCCTATATTGGGACCCGGTTTGTCTTGGAGGTCCTTATTGGTCAGCCGATTTCTCCCCAGAGCTAATTCAAGACAGGACCTTCATGCTCGGCAAGATCCTCATCGTATTGCTGGCCGTCGGGCTGGCCTTGCTCGCCTTGCGGTCGGCTTTGGGAAAGAGCAAAAAACCCTCTGATGCATCCCCTCAGGATGAGGGGACCCCTCAGCAGCCCAAAGGCCCGAGTCGGCTCTACCCCTGCGCGCGGTGCGGGGCCATGACCCCACAGGAGGATGTAGCCTGGCTTGAAGGCAAGCCCTATTGCAGCAGGGCACATGCGCAGCCGTGAACCTGCCGAACCCACCGGCCCAGGCGGCACTAAGCGAGCACCCACTGCGGATCGCGGCATCGGGTTGGCTTGAGATTCAAACCGATGTGCATCACTGGCATTCACCCCATGCCGATGCACGCCCGGTCGATACAACGGTCTCGCTGCTCGTGATCCATTGCATCAGCCTGCCGCGCGGCCAGTATGGCGGCCCCTTCATTCAAGACCTCTTCATGGGGCGACTGGACTGCTCTGCTCACCCGAGTTTTGAATCACTCTTGGGTCTGGAGGTTTCCTCACACTTTCTCATTGATCGCTCTGGCGCAATTCATCAGTTTGTTCCGATTGACCAGCGGGCGTGGCATGCGGGCCGCTCGAGCTTTCAGGGCCGCAATGCCTGTAATGATTTCTCAATCGGGATCGAGCTCGAGGGGGTCGATGACGGACCCTACCTTGCGGTCCAGGAGCAGCAGTGTCTGAGGCTTACACTGGCGCTCGCGCAGGCGTGTCCGAATCTGCAATGGATGGCTGGGCACAGCGATATTGCCCCCGGCCGAAAGTCGGACCCGGGCCCGGGGTGGAATTGGCAGCGGTTTCAGTCTGACCTTGATCGGACGCTTGGAGAGCATCCAGAAGTCCATGCGTTGAAATATTTTTTTCACACCTGAACCCAAAGGAAAACGGGGCTTCTCAACCAGTTTGGTGTGAGGAGCCGCACCTGCGCTGCCAGTCTCTACCCGTCCTTTGGCGTGTGGGTGCTTTCCGGGGAATGTGCGCCCGCATCACAGGGAAAACCCCTCAGGTTTGGCTTGCGCCGTTTTTCTCTAGGCTACTAGAATTAGTACCCAATCAGTCAAACGGCTACTAGCGCTAGTAAAAAAGCGAGCGTAGCCCGCTTCCACCAAGGAGACCGCGCCAATGCAGTGGGCCAGCACCGTAACCCCCCAAAATCCGACCCTGTCTGAGTCCTCAGGCGCCCCAATGTCCTCCGAATCGACAGAGATTGGTGAACGCATGAGCGCTCAGCCCAGTGACCTGAAGGTCATCCGCCGACATGGTGCGGTGGTGGTCTTTGAGGCCCAGAAGATCACGGTTGCGCTGACCAAGGCATTCCTCGCCGTTCAGGGGGGGCAAGGCGCCGCCAGCGCTCGGGTTCGTGAGGTGACTGAGTCGTTGACCCAGCAGGTGGTCGGCGCGCTGCTGCGTCGCATGCCTGCAGGTGGCACGGTTCACATCGAGGACATCCAGGATCAGGTTGAACTCGCCTTGATGCGATCTGGAGAGCATGAAGTGGCCAGGGCCTATGTGCTCTACCGCGAGCGTCGGTCCCAAGAGCGAGCCGCCCAGACGCGGGTGGAGGTGGCCGAGCATCGACTTGCGATGGTCGTCAATGGCCAGCGTGTGCCACTGGACGAGGCCTGGTTGCAACAGATCATTCGTGCTGCCTGTGCGGGCCTTGAGGACTACGCCCACGCCGACGAGGTGATGAGTGACACCGTGAAGAACCTCTATGACGGGGTTCCGGTTGAAGAAGTCGAAAAATCCGCAATCCTCGCAGCCCGCGCCCTCATCGAAAAGGACCCCGCCTATGCAAAAGTCAGTGCCCGCCTGCTGCTGCACACCATTCGCAAGGAGATCTTCCAGGCCGAGGTTCCGCAGACCGAAATGGATGCGCGCTACCGCGAATATTTCCCACGATTCATCAAGAAGGGCGTCGAGATTGGCCTTCTGAACGAGGAGCTGACGCGCTTTGACCTGAAGAAAATGGCTGCAGCCCTCCAGCCCGAGCGAGACCTGCAGTTCGACTATTTGGGTCTACAAACCCTGTACGACCGTTATTTCCTGATTGACCGCAACGATCGATTCAGTGGAGAGGGCAGGCGCATCGAGATGCCGCAGGCCTTCTTCATGCGGGTGGCAATGGGGTTGGCCATCAACGAACTGAATCGAGAGGCCAGGGCCATCGAGTTCTATCAGCTGCTCTCAAGCTTTGACTTCATGAGCTCCACCCCTACGCTCTTTAACAGCGGAACCACGCACTCTCAGCTCTCGTCGTGCTACCTGACGACGGTGTCTGATGATCTCGATGGCATTTATGAGGCCATCAAAGAAAACGCACTGCTAGCAAAGTACGCTGGTGGGCTGGGCAACGACTGGACGCCTGTGCGCGCCTTGGGCAGTCACATCAAGGGCACGAATGGTAAGAGCCAGGGTGTGGTGCCCTTCCTCAAGGTGGTCAACGACACAGCAGTTGCAGTGAACCAGGGAGGCAAGCGCAAGGGGGCAGTCTGTACCTACCTTGAGAGCTGGCACCTCGACATTGAAGAGTTTCTTGAGCTGCGCAAGAACACGGGAGACGATCGCCGCCGTACCCACGACATGAACACCGCGAACTGGATTCCCGACCTCTTCATGAAGCGGGTCATGGAGAACGGCGAATGGATGCTCTTCTCGCCGTCTGATGTTCCAGACCTGCACGACAAAGTGGGCCAGGAGTTCGAGACGGCCTATGTGGGTTATGAGGCTAAGGCTGCCAGGGGCGAGTTGCGACTCTTTAAGAAAATTCAGGCCGCCTCACTCTGGCGCAAGATGCTCACCATGTTGTTTGAGACGGGTCATCCTTGGATTACTTTCAAAGATCCCTGCAACATTCGCAGCCCGCAACAGCACGTGGGTGTGGTCCACTCCTCGAACCTCTGCACCGAAATCACGCTCAACACCAACGACAGTGAAATCGCGGTGTGTAACCTCGGTTCGGTCAATCTGGTGCAGCACCTCAAGCCCAAATCGGGTGGGGGTCTTGAACTGGACCACGAGAAGGTGCGCAAGACGGTGCGAACCGCGATGCGCATGCTCGACAACGTCATCGACATCAATTACTACGCAGTGGCCAAGGCACGGAACTCGAATGTTCGTCACCGGCCTGTGGGCTTGGGCATCATGGGGTTTCAAGAGTCCTTGCACGCCATGCGCATTCCGTACGCCTCACATGATGCGGTAGCGTTTTCAGATGCCTCCATGGAAATGGTCTGCTACGAGGCGTATTGGGCGTCCACCGATCTTGCCGAGGAGCGTGGCGCTTACTCCAGTTTCAAGGGCTCGCTCTGGGATCGTGGCATCCTTCCGCTCGATACCCTCGATCTGCTGGCTCAAGCCCGTGGTGGATACGTGGAGATCGATCGCAGCCAGCGGCTCGATTGGAATGCGTTGCGTGAGCGCATTCAGAGCGTGGGCATGCGCAATTCCAACTGTGTGGCCATCGCGCCAACCGCCACAATCTCGAATATCGTCGGTGTCTCGGCTTCTATTGAGCCGACCTATCAGAACCTCTACGTCAAATCGAATCTCTCCGGTGAGTTCACGGTGGTGAACGAGACCCTGGTGCGTGACCTCAAGCAGCTTGGGTTATGGGACGAGGTTATGGTGGCCGATCTGAAGTACTTCGATGGCAGCCTCGCCAAGATCGATCGAATCCCACAGGAACTCCGAGAGCTTTATGCGACCGCATTTGAGGTCGATACCCAGTGGATGGTTGAGTGCGCCGCCCGTCGTCAGAAATGGATCGACCAAGCGCAGTCGCTCAACATTTACATGGCCGGAGCATCGGGCAAAAAGCTCGATGAGACCTACAAACTGGCTTGGCTGAGAGGTCTGAAAACCACGTACTACCTGCGCACCATGGGTGCGACGCATGCAGAGAAGAGCACGCTCAATACCGGGCAGCTCAATGCAGTCTCCGCTTCAGGAGCCGCAAGCTCAGGTGCCTCTCCCGGGGCGTCCGCGCGCGAACTGAGTGATCGCGCTGCAGAGCCGATCATTGCAACCGCTGGAGTGGCCGCAGGCTCAGACGTGAAGTTTTGCAGCATCGACAATCCTGAGTGTGAGGCGTGTCAGTAACGCAACGAATTTTTTCAAAAACCATTGCATGCAGCGCGCGCTTCGCGCATGATTCGGTGTGTGTTTAATCACCGAATCTCACTGCATTTTTTAAAAGTGAGATCGATATGCTGAACTGGGAAGAAACAACACCCTCTCGTCACGAAGCACCCATCCAGCCCGCATTTACCGGGGCAGGCGAAGTTCCCCCTCTCGCAGTACAAAGCCGCACTTCGGGCCTGCTCGCAGACACAGCGTCGCATGCGTCAACGGAGCGTCGGGTTCGGGTCGAGGACAAACGCGTCATCAACGCGGGCACCGATGTGAATCAGTTGGTGCCCTTCAAATACAAATGGGCTTGGGAAAAGTACCTCTCTGGTTGCGCTAACCATTGGATGCCGCAAGAGATCAATATGTCTCGCGACATCGCGCTCTGGAAAGATCCCAACGGGCTCACGGATGACGAGCGTCGTCTGGTCAAACGCAACCTGGGCTTCTTTGTGACGGCCGACAGTCTTGCTGCGAACAATATTGTTCTGGGCACGTATCGCCACATTACGGCGCCTGAGTGTCGTCAGTTTCTGCTCCGCCAGGCCTTCGAGGAGGCCATTCACACCCACGCCTATCAGTACATTGTCGAGTCGCTCGGGCTTGATGAGGGCGAGATCTTCAACGCCTACCATGAGGTAGCCTCTATCCGGGACAAGGATGAGTTCCTCATCCCCTTCATTGATGTCCTCACAGACCCCGAGTTCAAAACGGGCACGCCTGAGGCCGACCAGAAACTGCTTCGCTCATTGATTGTGTTTGCTTGCATCATGGAGGGCTTGTTCTTCTACGTTGGCTTCGTCCAGATTCTTGCGCTGGGCCGTCAGAACAAAATGACCGGCGCTGCCGAGCAGTACCAGTACATCCTGCGTGATGAGTCCATGCACTGTAACTTCGGCATCGACCTCATCAACACCATCAAGCTGGAGAACCCGCACCTCTGGACGCCCGAGTTCAGGACAGAGATTCGCGAGATCTTCCTCAAGGCCGTCGATCTCGAGTACCGCTACGCAGAAGACACTATGCCGCGCGGCGTGCTTGGTCTAAATGCGGGCATGTTCAAGAGCTACCTCCGTTACATCGCCAACCGACGGGCTCAGCAGATCGGCTTGGATCCACTTTATGCAAATGAGGAGAACCCCTTCCCCTGGATGGCCGAAATGGTCGACCTCAAGAAGGAACGCAACTTTTTCGAGACCCGTGTGATCGAGTATCAGACGGGGGGCGCGCTCAGCTGGGACTGACATGCAACTGCCGCGGCCTTCTCACCCCAATTCATTGGCGTTAGCGGAACAAGCGCTAGCGCAAATGAATGGTTCGAGCCATTTCGGCTCGAATCTCCCTGTAACCGCGCCAACTCTGTTGGCCTGAAGGAGAAGACCATGGCAGAAAAGAAGAAGGACAAGAAGGCGAAAGCCGATAAACCTGAGGTAAAGAAGGCCGCTGCAAAGCCTGCTGCAAAGAAATCCGCAGCTAAGAAGCCTGCTGCGAAGAAGCCTGCTGCTAAGAAGCCTGCAGCCAAGAAGCCCGCAGCTAAGAAGCCCGCAGCCAAGAAGCCCGCAGCCAAGAAGCCCGCAGCTAAGAAGCCCGCAGCCAAGAAGCCTGCAGCCAAGAAGCCCGCTGCTAAGAAGCCCGCAGCCAAGAAGCCCGCAGCCAAGAAGCCCGCTGCTAAGAAGCCCGCAGCTAAGAAGCCTGCTGCCAAGAAGCCTGCAGCTAAGAAGCCTGCAGCCAAGAAGGCAGCCGCTAAGCCTGCTGCAAAGAAGGCTGCTGCTAAGCCTGCCGCAAAGAAGCCCGTGGCAAAGAAGGCCGCTGCGCCTAAGAAGGCAGCTGTTGCACCTGCAGCACCTATTTCCACCACATGGCCGTTCCCCACGGGCAGCCGTCCGTAAGGGTTGTGGTTTAAACGGGTTGTTCACCCCGCCTTCGGGCGGGGTTTTTATTTGTACCGGAGCGCCTTGATATGTTTATTGATTTGGTCTGGGTCCTCATCAAGACTGCACTCAGCCTGTTCGCTCTGGCCTGCTGGCTCAGGGCCTATCTGCAGTGGATCAAGCTCAATCCGCTCAATCCCTTGAGTCAGACGCTCTTCTCTGTCACCAATTGGCTGGTGCTGCCCATGCGTCGCCTAATGGCTGGGCAACGATTCGATCTTGCGAGTGTCGCCGCCGGGCTGCTGACGGCATGGGTGAGTGTGGGCCTGTGGCTTGCGCTTCAACTGATGTTGCGGCCCGAGGCAAGTATTCATGCCATGGCGGTTTTACTGACGGTCGTGCTCGCTTGCGTCTGGATGCTGGGCTGGACCCTACAGGCTCTGATGGTGATGGTCATTGCCCATGCCTTGTTCAGCTGGTTTGGGGCTGGCCCGAATGCCGCTATGTTCAGGGCCGTTCTGGAGGCCATCATGGCCCCACTCCTCAAGCCTGCACGGCAGCTCCTCGCGCGCCGCATGGGCCGCACCACGCTAGACCTCTCGCCGCTTGCAGTCCTGATTCTGATTCAGGTCCTTTTGGCGTTTCATGCCCCGCTCAACGACCAGCTCATGCGCTGGGTGCTGACCTAAATAGGGCAGGGCCGATCGGGCTGATAGCGGGCCCAGGCTGCCCGCACGGCCTCTGGTCGTGCATCGTGGTTTTGTCCACCGCGACGCTCTACCTTGATGCCGCCGAGTAAGGTTCCGATCTCTGCTGCTGACTCCAGGGATAGACCCCGTTCAAGTCCGTGCAACAGTCCTGCGCGAAAGGCATCGCCACATCCGGTCGGGTCCACGGCCTGTGAGACGCGCATCGCCGGCTGCTCAACCCGCCCTTCAGTGGTGTAAAGGTGCACGCCCTGGCTTCCTTGGGTGACCAGCACGCCCCCATGGGTGTGTGGCTTGAGTCGCTGCACCAGCGCCTCAATACTCAGCCCAGTGACCTTGGTCATGAGTTCTGCCTCGTAGCTGTTGAGCGTGAGCCAGGTGGCTTGTTCGCTAAGTGAAAGCAAGGTGGGGCCATCGAAGATCGGCATGGCTTGACCGGGGTCAAAAATAAAGGGAATGCCGTGGGCTGAAAACGCCTGTGCATGCGCGATCATGGCCTCACGACCGTTGGGCGAGACAATTCCAAGGCCAGCAGAGGCGAGCGCAAGACTCTCATGTGCGTGTGCCATGGCGCCTGGGTGAAAGGCCGTGATCTGATTGTCTTCGAGGTCCGTCGTAATGAAGGCTTGCGGGGTGAAGCAGTCTTCGCGCATCACCACGCCCGAGACATCGATGGACTGTTGCCGCAGGCGGTCGAGATAGCCGCGGCCGTCATGGCCGATGGCACCAAGCAATCGAACCTGGCTGCCCAGTTGCGCAAGGCTGTAACCAATATTGGCTGCACACCCACCAAATTCTTGACGCATGTTGGGCACAAGGAAGGCCACATTGAGCATGTGCACCTGATCTGGAAGGATGTGCTGCTTGAACGCGCCCTCAAACACCATGATGGTGTCAAAGGCAATACTGCCGCTGATCTGGATGGTCATGAGGGGGTTCCAATCATTGAGAGGGAAGGCGTAAGCGTGGGCCACACACCAAGGCAGAGCCAGCCCTCTTGGCTGGCCAAGGCAGTGAGGCGGGGCCGATCTGGAGCGGCCAGGGCATAGGCCTCAGTCAACTCATCTTGTTGACGCACCAGCAGCCCGGAGAGAATAAGGCCGCCCCCCGGTTTGACCAGCCCCCAGAGCAAGGGCGCCAAGAGCTTGAGGGGTTGGGCGAGGATATTCGCGACCACCAGGTCATAGGTTTCACCCGAGAGCCGATCGGGTAAGCCACACCGCATGGCGACACTGATTTGATTGCGCTCGGCGTTGGCTTGGGCGACTTCAACTGCGATGGGGTCGATGTCAATGGCTGTGACCGACGTGGCAGAGAGTCGAGCCGCTGCGATTCCCAGGACGCCAGAGCCGCAGCCGTAGTCGAGCACGGACCCAAGGGGCCCCACGGTATCGATGGCTTGAATGGCTTGCAGGCAGAGCTGGGTTGTGGCGTGTCCGCCCGTACCAAAGGCCATGCCCGGGTCAATGCGCAGGACGACGGCATGGGGCTGTGTAAGACGCGCTGGAGGCTCGTGCCAGTGGGGCCCGACCCAGATGGGTCGACAGCCGGAGCGCTCGAGCAAAATGGGTTCGAACTGGCGTTGGGTCTGGCTCACCCAGTCGCAGTCCTCCACCCGCTGGGCTTCCATGACACTGCTGCGGCACTCCGAGTAGGTCTCGGGGATTTGATCGAGCCACTGGCGCCACCACTCCTCGGCGTTGAGCGCCGCGTCCAGCAGGAGCGTCACGCGGCAGAGTGGCCAGGCCTGCATGTCTTGGGGCATGCCCGGCTCCCCGAACAGGGGGCGCTCCTCATCTGGACGGTCGGCAAACGGGTCCTCAACGGAGACCGTCAGTGCGCCGAACTCTAATAGGGCATCGGTGAGGCCATCGATCCAGTCGGCCTGCGCCTGGGCATCGCCCTGAGGTGCGCACTCAAAGCGCAGAGACTGAACAGAACTCACGCGCTGTGCCTTAGCGGGCTCGCGCGGCCAGCATGTGCTCGAGGTAATGGATGGAGGTGCCACCGTCCATAAAATGCGAGTCGCGCACGATGATGCGGTGGAGTGGGATGTTGGTGGTGATGCCCTCTACTGCCATTTCCGAGAGGGCGATGCCCATGCGTGCGATGGCCTGCTCACGGGTATCGCCGTAACAGATGAGCTTGCCGATCATGGAGTCGTAGTGGGGCGGCACCACATACCCACTGAATGCATGTGAGTCGACCCGAACACCGGGCCCACCCGGCGTGTGCCAGGTGGTGATGCGACCTGGCGATGGGGTGAATTTGAAGGGATCTTCTGCATTGATGCGGCACTCGAGGGCGTGGCCCTTAAACGTGACATCCTTTTGGCGCCAGCGAAGGCGCTCTCCAGAGGCGACGCGAATCTGCTCTTGGACAATATCAATGCCGGTGATCAGCTCGGTGACGGGGTGCTCCACCTGAACACGGGTATTCATTTCAATGAAGTAGAACTCGTCGTTCTCGTACAAAAACTCAATGGTGCCGGCCCCACGGTAGCCAATTTTCTTGCAGGCTTCTGCGCAGCGGGCCCCGATTTTGTCTCGCAGCCGAGGCGTGATGTGCGGCGCTGGTGCCTCCTCGAGCACCTTCTGATGGCGACGTTGCATGGAGCAGTCCCGCTCTCCGAGGTGAATCACGTTCCCGTGCTGGTCGGCGAGGATCTGGACCTCGATGTGCCGAGGATTTTCCAGGAACTTCTCCATGTAGACCTCGGGGTTGTTAAAGGCTGCAGCGGCCTCTGCCCGGGTCGTATTGACTGCGTTGATGAGTGCCGCCTCGGTATGGACCACCCGCATGCCACGGCCCCCACCCCCGCCTGCGGCCTTGATGATGACCGGGTAGCCAATGGCGCGTGCGGTTCGCACAATTTCTTTGGGGTCGTCGCTGAGGGCCCCCTCAGAGCCGGGCACACAGGGCACACCCGCAGCAATCATGGCCTTCTTTGCCGCCACTTTGTCGCCCATCATGCGGATGACCTCGGGCGATGGACCAATGAACTGAAAACCGCTGTGTTCGACCCGCTCTGCAAAGTCGGCGTTCTCAGAGAGGAAGCCATAGCCGGGATGAATGGCTTCGGCGTCGGTCACCTCGGCAGCGGCAATGATGGCCGGCACATTGAGGTAGCTCTCTCGAGAGGGCGGCGGACCTATGCAGACAGACTCATCGGCGAGCTTGACATATTTGGCTTCTGTGTCGGCTGTGGAGTGCACGACCACGGTCTTGATGCCCAGCTCTCTGCAGGCCCGCTGAATGCGCAGGGCGATTTCGCCGCGGTTGGCGATGAGGACTTTCTCAAACAGGGCCATGGGACTAGCCGATCACAAAGAGGGGCTGTCCGAATTCAACGGCTTGACCGTTCTCGACCAGAATTTCTTTGATAACGCCCGCGCGGTCTGCGGGAATCTCATTCATGAGCTTCATGGCCTCAATGACGCAGAGGGTCTGACCCTCGGACACCACATCGCCAAGGGAGACAAAGGGCGCCCCCCCGGGAGAGGCCGCCCGATAGAAAGTGCCCACCATGGGCGAGGTGAGTCGGTGCCCAGTGGGTACGGCGGGGGTCTCAAGGGGCTCAGAGGCCGTAGGCGCGGGGCCGGGCTGCACGGGCGCGGGTGCTGCTGGCGCGGGTGAAGCAGCCTGGACGGGCAGGGCCGCGGCCGCTGCTGGGGCAGCGACCTGAGGGGCTGCTTTAACAATGCGGACTTTGCCCTCGCCTTCGGTGATCTCGAGTTCAGAGATACTGGATTCGGCGACGAGGTCGATGAGGGTCTTGAGTTTGCGAAGGTCCATTGGGCCTTAGTCCTTGTCGTTTGCGGAAGGGGTGAGGGTGTGCACCAGGCTCTGCAGGGCCGCCTCGTATCCAAACGGCCCCAGTCCGCAGACGACGCCGATGGCGAGATCCGAGAAGTAGGAGTGGTGCCGAAAGGGCTCTCGTCGGAATACGTTGCTGATGTGCACCTCAATGAACGGGATCGAGACCGAAGCCAGTGCGTCGCGCAGTGCCACGCTGGTGTGGGTGAACCCGCCAGGGTTGATCACAATGCCATCGACCCGTTGGCTTGCTGCTGCATGGATGCGGTCAATGAGGGCGCCCTCGTGGTTCGACTGAAAGGGGTCCACGGAGGCATTGAGGCGCCTGCCGAGCGTCACAAGCTGGTCGTTGATCTGGTCGAGCGTGGTGTGACCGTAGATGGCGGGCTCGCGCAGGCCCAGACGGTTGAGATTAGGGCCGTGCAGCACCCAGAGACGAAGCGGATTGGTCATTTGTGTTTATTTGAGCTCTTTTATCCATGTTCTTAGCTCTTCACCGGTTATTTTACCCATTTTTTGTTTGACCACATCCCCTTTCTCATTGATGAGGACGGTATAGGGAAGCGCATCTGCAGGCGCACCCAAGCGCCGGGCGAGCTCGCTGCCCGAAGCCCCCATGGTGAAGCTCGGATAACTCACCGGACGTTCCTCCAAGAATGCCCGTACGCTGCTGGGGGAGTCTACCGCAATGCCGATCACTTTGACGCCACTTGACGAAAGATCAGTGTGAAATTGGGACAGTTCTGGCATTTCCTCAATGCATGGTGGGCACCAGGTTGCCCAGAAGTTGACCAGGGTCAGCGGGCCCCGGTGGGCAGCTAGACGTTCTTGTTGACCGGCAGCATTGGGCGCTTCGAGCTGGAAAAACCAGTCTGCTCGGGCTGCAGGCTCTGGCGTGAGGCGCCAGACACCCACGCCAACGCCCGCGGCCAGCGCAGCGACCAAAATGAGGGCCCAGATGAGTGATCGACGGGTGTTCATGGCGTGTCCTTTTCAAGCAGCTGATGGAGATCTGACAGAGACAGGCCCCCCCGGCCCCGCAGGCCTTGGGCGCGCTGCACAATCCCGATGCGCGTTGGTTCACCCTCCCAGAGCAGCTCGAGGCACTCTCGCATGCCTTGCGGGCTATCGAGCTCCCGGGCTTCGGTGGTGAATCCTGCATTAAAAAGCGCAATGCCGATTTCTTTGGCGCTGTCGGAGATGCATTCAATCTGGATGCCCGTGTGCTCGGTTGCCGTTCCGTTGGCAACCGCGCCCATGAGCCATGGCGAGAAGGGCTCGAGCCGCTGCATGAGGCGGGCGGCAGAACTGCGAAGCTGATGCAGGCGCGCCGGCTGGGTGTCTGCGTAAAAGAGGGTGAGATGCTCCCGGACGGCATCTTCCACCTGTTCGTTGGATGGGAGGTCCTCACGGCCGCGCCCTGCGCGTGCGCCGGTCAAACGCGTGAGCGCTCTCTGTTTGGCTGTTTGATAGTCCAGGCCGTCATCGACGATGAACTGCGCTGCAAGGGCGGCCACTTCGGCTCGGAGCGTGGTCATGGACGGCATTATGCCCGTGGCTACAATGCACCATGCACCTACACATCATTGGAATTTGCGGGACCTACATGGGCAGTCTGGCGCAGCTTGCCGTTGCGCGAGGCCATCGGGTAACGGGCTGCGATGCCAACGTCTACCCGCCCATGAGCGACCAGCTCTCGGCCGCTGGCATTGAGGTCATCGAGGGCTTTGGGGTAGATCAGCTCGCCCTAAATCCGGATCAGTGGGTGGTGGGTAATGTGGCTCGGCGCGGCCTTGCGCTGGTAGAGGCGCTGCTCGATCGGGGCGATCGCCTGGTTTCTGGTCCGCAGTGGATGGCCGAGGCGCTGCTGCCAGATTACCGCGTGCTGGCGGTTTCGGGCACGCATGGCAAGACCACCACCAGCTCGCTCATTGCCTGGATCCTGGAGGACGCTGGCCTCTCGCCCGGCTTTCTCATTGGCGGTGTTCCAGAGAACTTTGGTGTCTCCGCAAGACTTGGACCTGCCGGAGCTCCTTTTGTCGTGGAGGCCGACGAGTACGACACCGCCTTTTTCGACAAGCGCTCCAAGTTCATTCACCTTCGCCCACAGGTGGCGGTGCTCAACAATCTCGAGTTTGATCACGCCGATATTTTTCCCAACCTAGAGGCCATTGAGACCCAGTTTCATCACTGGATTCGTACGCTGTCTTCCAAGGCTCGACTGGTGGTGAACGCCCGACAGCCAGCCCTCGAGCGGGTCCTGCGACGAGGCAGCTGGAGTGAGGTCCAGGCCTTTGCGGGCCCGCCTTGGGCGCAAGGTGTGCAGGGTGGGTGGATGCTGGGCGAGCTGGGTCCGTGCCCTGGCTCTGGCGAGCGGTTCGAGATCTTGCACCCAGATGGCCGAAGGCTCGCGGTTGAGAGCCCGCTCTTGGGTCAACACAATCGCGAGAATGCCCTGGCCGCGATCTGCGCTGTGGAGGCGTTTGGCGTTCAAGCGCATCAGGCGATCGCAGCACTGGCGCGTTTTCGGGGGGTGAAGCGGCGCATGCAGCTCAGGGGTGAGGTGCGTGGCGTCAAGGTCTATGACGATTTTGCCCACCATCCCACGGCCATTCGCACCACCATGGATGGGCTGCGCCGCACCCTCGGCCCAGGACAACGCCTCATTGCGGTCTTCGAGCCCCGCTCCAACACCATGAAACTGGGAACCATGCGGGCCCAGTTGCCCGAGGCCTTGGCAGAGGCCGATCTGGTCATGGGCTTTGCAGGGGGTCTGGATTGGCCTCTGGAGGAGGCTCTCAAACCGCTGGGTGCGCGGGCAGTTGTCTTTCAGAGTCTGGATGCGCTCAAGGCTGCAGCAGTCTCCTGCGCCCGCCCGGGAGACCACTTCCTTCTGATGAGCAACGGCAGCTTTGGCGGCTTGCATACTCAGCTCCTCGAGGGGCTTGCCCGTGGCTGAGGCCGTACTGTTTGAAGAGTCAGGCAGCATCAAGCCGGGATGGGTGCGCGAGCGCAGCCCCGCGAGCCTTCAGGTCGAGCTCTCAACGGGCCGCCGACTGAAAGTGAAGTCGGCCCAGGTGGTGCTCGATTTTCGCGCCGACTCGCTTGAGCATTTTATGCAGGAAGCTGAATCGATCGCTGAGGGGCTCGAGCTCGAGTTCCTCTGGTCCTGTGCACCGCCCGATGAGTTTCGATGTCAAGACTTTGGTGGCGAGGTCTTCGGCCAATCGGTGCGCGCAGAGGACACCGCAGGCCTTCTGCTGGCCATACAGTCGGCCCCAATCTATTTCCAACGCAAGGGCAAGGGCCTTTTTCGTGCAGCGCCAGAAGAGCAGGTGCGCACGGCTCTTGCTGCTGTCGAGAAGCGCCAGCGCCTGGCCCAGGCCCAGGCGGACCTGGCACAGGACTTGGTTGATGGGGGCTGCCCGGACTGCTATAGAGAGCACCCGCTGCGTTTTCTCGTGTCACCTGATCGTCAGTCGATTGAGGTCAAGGCATTGGAATCGGCTGCTCACCAACTCGGGCAGTCGCCGGAGCAACTCTTGCTCGCGAGAGGGGCGCTGCCTTCGGCCTATGCGTTGCACCGCTCCGTATTCCTGAAGACCCAGTTTGGTCAGCCAGAATCTCTTGCGTGGTCTGAGGAACAGGATCGTGCAGCGCGGGCGCTGCGAGAGGCATGGATGACCAAGCTGCCCAAGGCCAAGGCGTCGGTCTACACGATCGACGATGCTGCAACCACGGAAATCGATGATGGCTTCTCGCTTGAGGCGATCGATGCGGGCTGGCGTATTGGTGTTCATATCGCGGCGCCAGGGCTGCTCATCCCTCCCGATTCCCCTCTCGCACAGCAGGCCCGGGATCGGGCCTCGACCGTCTACTTTCCAGGTGAGAAGTTCACCATGCTGCCCGGGGGATTGGTCGCGCTCGCCTCGCTCGATGAGGGCCAGTGGCTCCCGGTGGTCTCTCTTTACGTCGACGTAGACGCACAGGGCCAGCGCAGTGCACCGGTTACCCGACTGGAGCAGGCCTTTGTTCAGTCGAATCTGCGCCTGGGCGGCTGGGACGATGCGCTGCTTCCAGATGCACTCGAGCCACTGCCCTGGGAGGGCCTCAGGGTGCTCTATGACGTTGCGCAATCCATGCGTGCAGAGCGCGAAGCGGTGCGCGGTCGTCCCGAGCCCACAGGGCGGGTTGATTTCAATGTCTCTGTGCAATGGCATGACGATACGGAGCAGGCTCGTATGACGGGTCAAGGTACGCCTGTGGTGACGCAGCGACGCAGGGGCTCAGCCATCGACCTCTTGGTGTCGGAGTGGATGATCCTGACCAACGTCAGCTGGGGACAGACCCTCGCCCTTGGGCAGCTCCCGGGCTTTTATCGTGTGCAGGCCATGGGTCGGGTGCGCATGCAGTCTGGTCCCGGACCCCACCAGGGTCTGGGGGTCAGCCACTATGCCTGGTCGACCTCTCCCCTTCGACGCTATGCAGACCTCGTAAACCAGTGGCAACTCTTGTCGGTGCTCGGTCATGCGCGACCGGTCTTTCGCGAGGGCGACGCCGCACTCTTTGCCGATCTCGCACACTTCGATGCGACCTACGATCAGTACGCGAGTTTTCAATCCACGATGGAGCGTTATTGGTCCCTGCGTTGGCTGGGTCTGCAGCACGGGCTTGAAGGTGAGTTCTGGTCCGCAGAGGCCGCTGGTGTGCGTATTGAAGAGCGGCTCGTTGCCACGCGATCCGATTTTGTCTACCGGTTTCGGCGTATTCCGGCCATGGGCCGTGTGGTTCAGCTCGGGCCTCAGGCGCCAGGCACCGAGGTTCTCGCCGAGGTGCGCAGCATGGACGGGCTGCGCGTTGAGTGCGACCTGCGTGGCTTGGCTGTCGTCGATGCCAAGCCCGCGGACCGTTATGCGGTGTTGGGCGATCCAATCACACACAGCCGATCGCCGCAGATTCACACTGCGTTTGCGCAACAGACGGAACAATCGTTGAGATATGAGGCCATTGAGGTGCCGCTTGCTCTGCTCGAGGCAAGGCTGGCTGAGCTCCACCGAGAGGGCTTACGTGGGCTGAATCTTACGGTTCCGCTGAAGGAGGCCGCATACCAATTGGCGATTGAGCACGGCTGGCCGATGTCCGAGGCCGCGCAGGCCGCTCAGGCCATCAATACCCTCACCGCGACCGACTCGGGGTGGCACGCTGACAACACCGATGGCCGTGGCCTCGTGGCCGATCTGCGTCGCCACCTCGGGGTTGATGGCCTCATTGGTCAGACAGTTTTGTTGCTCGGTGCCGGTGGGGCCGGTCAGGGCGTCATTGCACCACTCTTACATGCCGGTGTCGCAGGCGTGGTCTTGGCCAATCGGACATTTGAGAAGGCGCGCGCTGTAGCCCACCGATTCGGTCCATCTGTTTCTGCTGTACCCCTTGAGGCGCTTGCCACCCATTGGCCCAATGAATGCGGCGCGCGCCCAAGCTGCGTGATCAATGCGACGGCCGCGAGTCTAAATGGGCAATCGCTGGCGCTCTCGGACGACTGCTGGTCCGAGGTGAAGCTCGCACTCGACATGATGTACGGACCGCGTCTCTCAAGTTTCTTGGTCGATGCGGCTGAGCATGGCGTACCGTCAACACAGGACGGTTTGGGCATGCTTGTCGAGCAGGCCGCAGAGGCCTTCTTGGTCTGGCGTGGTCAACGACCAGAGACGGGCCCCGTGCTTGAGGCCATTCGTGCAGAAATGGACAGACATGACTGAGCTGACCACCATGCGAAGAGATCCGGAGGCTGCCCAGCGTGCCCTCACCGACATTCAGGCCATGCTGCATCGATTTGGCGTGGAGAGCGAGCTGGTGCATCGGGAGCAGATTGCCGGTGAGCCCTCTCGCCGAAGCCTCTTGGAGGCGCTCACGGCCAAGCAGCATGCAGCATTGCTCGAACCTCGAGTGCGTGATCTTCACGTGGCCGATGTCGCCTATGTCCTAGAGGCCCTGCCACCCGAACAGCGTGCAACGGTATGGCCCTTGGTCTCGGAGTCAGTCGCAGGGGAGGTCTTGCTTGAGCTTTCAGACCCTGTGCGAGAGGCGCTCATCCATGCCATGTCGTTCGATGCGCAGGTGCGCGTGGCGCAGACACTCGAGACCGATGAGCTGGCTGAGCTTGCGCCCCTCTTAGCACCCGGTGTCGTCGATCGAGTGCGGCAGGGGCTGAGCACTGAGGAGCGAGAGCAGTTGCGTGCGGCGATGTCCTACGACGCTGAGAGTGTGGGCGCGCGCATGGATTTCGACATGGTCACCATTCGAGATGATGTGACCCTCGAGGTGGTGCTGCGCTATCTGCGGCGATTTGACGAACTACCCGATCACACCGACCAGATCTTCGTCGTTGATCGCAAGGATGTGCTCAAGGGGTCGCTCTCCATTGCGGCGCTTTTGTTGCATGAGCCAGACGCAGAGGTCTCCGAGGTGATGCGCCACGATCCAGTCACGCTGTTGGCAACCGAATCGGCGCTTGAGGCTGCGCAAGCCTTCCAACGGTACGACCTCGTCTCTGCACCGGTGCTTGATGATGCGGGCCGCCTTATTGGCCGCTTGACGGTCTCCGAGGCCGTGGACGTGATTCAGGAAGACATTGATTCCGACGTGCTGGCACAGGCAGGCCTGCGAGAGGAGGAGGATCTCTTTTCCTCGATCTGGGCTTCGGCCAAGAACCGTTGGCTCTGGCTGGCATTGAACCTCTGTACGGCGTTCTTTGCATCACGGGTGATTGGTGCGTTTGAGGGGGTCATCGAACGGGTGGTGGCACTGGCGGCACTCATGCCAATCGTCGCTGGCATTGCGGGCAACTCGGGCAACCAGACCATGACGCTTTTTATTCGCTCGCTCGCATTGGGTCAGGTGACTGCAGAAACGGTGCGACGCCTTTTTGCCAAGGAGTTGTCGATCGCACTGCTCAACGGCCTGGTCTGGGGCTCCGCAGCGGGTGTCTTTGCTTGGCTGCTCTATATCGATAGCGCTCAGGCGCCGCTCTTGGGCCTGACCATGATGATGGCGATCGTGCTTAACCTTCTGATTGCTGCTGTGATTGCGATCCTTGTTCCGCTCAGCCTTGATCGCATGGGGCGTGACCCCGCCATGGGGGCCTCTGTCCTCTTGACCTTCAGTACCGATTCAATGGGCTTCTTTATTTTCTTGGGTCTGGCAGCGCTACTTTTCTAGCGAGTTGTGGCGGTCCAAGGTCCTGACTTTCCACCATGCTTTTCGAGCAGTTGCACCTCTCGAATTACCATGCCACGATCCACAGCCTTCACCATGTCGTAGACCGTGAGCAGACCAATCTGAACGGCGGTGAGAGCCTCCATTTCCACGCCCGTCTTGCCCGTTACGCCGACCGTGGCGGTACACCGAACCGACGGCGGGTGCCCGATGCACTCCAGTTCCACGGATACGCGGGTGAGTGCCAATGGGTGACACAGGGGAATGAGATCACTGGTTTTCTTGGCGGCTTGAATGGCAGCAATGCGAGCGACGCCGAGCACGTCGCCCTTGCTGGCCGTGCCCGATTGAATCTTTAGAAGGGTCTCTGGTCTCATTTCAATCACGCCGGTGGCGGTGGCCTCGCGCACCGTGTCAGACTTAGAGGAGACATCGACCATATGGGCGTGCCCTGCCGCATCAAAATGATTCAGTTCTTGTGTCATGTGCTCATCATAGCGGTGCTTGCCGCCCCGTTAAGCCCTGCCCGGGCACTCGAGACCGCAAGCGCCCCAACCGTGCGGCCACTCAGTGACATCACTGCCGGACTTCCTGCGCTTGGCGAGGCGGCTGTAGATGAGTTGAGCCCGGCCGCGGAGCGCAGACTTGGCGGGCAGGTCTTCGCACAATTGCAGGCTGCGGGCTTGGTGCACGACGATCCCGAGGCCACGGATTACCTCACGGCGCAGGCGTCCCAGTTGGTCATGGCCGCCCAAGCCAGGGGCGATCTGGTCGCCAGTGGGCTCAAGCCAGAAGACTTTCGGTTTTTCTGGGTCAGAGAGGACAGCATCAATGCCTTCGCCCTGCCTGGTGGCTGGATTGGCGTGCACACCGGCCTAATGACCCGGGCAGCCAGTGAGGCAGAACTCATGTCCGTGATCGCACACGAGATTGCCCACGTCACACAGCGTCACATTGCACGACAGATGGGACAGTCGCGCCAGTCCATGGCGGTGCTGCTCGCGACGGCTATTCTGGCCGCTGCTGCGGCCAGCCAGAGTGCCGATGCAGCCATGGGGTTGATGTCACTGGGAGAGACTCTGGCGCTGCGCAATCAATTGGCCTTCTCTCGCGATGCAGAGCGAGAGGCAGATCGGCTCGGGTACAGCTTCATGCAGGCCTCGGGGTTCGACCCAGCGGCTATGTCCACCCTCTTTGAGAAGCTCTCGCAGGCTGGACGCTATTACGACGATGCAGCGCCCGTTTGGCTTCGCACGCACCCCTTGTCGTCCGAGCGGCTCTCTGACGCTCAGCTTCGGCTCAGCCAGATGCAGGCTCCGGGGTCAGGACCGGGGCTTGCGCTGCGACGTGACTCCTTAGAGTTCTTGTTTATACGCGGGCGGCTCCTCGCCCAGTCGGGTCGAGACCTTGAACGCAGCCGCAGTCTCAAGACCCAGTTTGAGGTTCGTCTGAGTGAAGCCGTAACGGCCCGGGAGCGGGCCCTTGCCTGGTATGCGCTCGCTTGGGTTGAACTCGCGCTCAAGGCCCCCGATCGGGCTGAGCAGGCTTTGCAGCGCACTCGGCTGGCCTTGGTGAGCGGATCCGATGCCACGCTTGCTGCACCGCTGCTGGCGCGATTGGAGCAGGCCATTGCCTTTGAGCAGGGGCGTTTTGAGCAGGCCATACGGGTCGCAGAGCCTGTCTTGGGGCCATGGGTTCGAACCATCAGTGCAAGGGCTTTGGCGCGGACGCGGGCAGAGTCATTGCTCATGAGGGGTGATCCGAAGTCAGCCATCGAGGTCCTCTCGCAAGGGGCTCGTCAATGGCCCGCCGACCATGAAGCGTGGAAGTTATTGGCGCGGGCTTACGCCGCCGACCGCCGCCCTGCCATGGCCCATTGGGCCACCGCAGAGTCGTATGCCTTGTTGGGGGCTTACGGCGCTGCAATCGATCAGATTACGCTCGCACGTCGCGCCGACGGCGCAGACTTCCAGGCACTCTCTGAGATGGATGCTCGACTGGTGGCCTGGCGTGCAGCCCTAAAGGCACAGGACCCTAGCGAAAAACGACAGTCTTCGGACCGTTGACCAAGACGCGTCGCTCGGCATGCCAAAGCACCGCCCGCGCCAGCACGCGCGACTCAATGTCTGCACCGATCGATGAGAGTGCGGGGGCACTCAAGGTATGGTCCACGCGCTCAATGTCTTGCTCAATGATGGGTCCCTCATCGAGGTCTGTTGTGACGTAATGGGCGGTAGCCCCAATGATCTTGACGCCGCGCTGGTAGGCCTGGTGATAGGGGCGGGCACCCTTGAAACTCGGCAGGAACGAGTGGTGAATATTGATTGCACGGCCACTCCATGCCGCGCAGAGCGTGGGCGAGAGGATTTGCATATAGCGCGCCAGCACGATCAGATCTGCTCGTGTCGCTTGACTCAAGTCCATGAGGCCCTGCTCTTGTGCAGCCTTGTTGCCGTCAACAATCGGAAGGTGGTGAAACGGCACCCCATGGTGGCGGCAGAGGGGTTCTAGATCGGTGTGATTCGATGCGACACCCACCAGATCGATGGGCAACAGGTCATTGCTCACACGAAAGAGCAGGTCGTTGAGGCAATGGCCGGCCTTGGAGACCAGTACCAATGCGCGCGTGCGCTGGGCCCGCGGCTGGAGGGCAAACCTCATCGAGAGCGTGCTAGCCAGCGCGGAAAAGCCGTCGGTGAGCGTTGATTCGGTCTCTTGACTGGGCGCATCGAAGTGCACCCGCATAAAAAACAGTTCCGTGTCCTCATCACCAAATTGAGCGGAGTCGAGGATGTTGCAGCCACGTGTAAAGAGAAATTCAGAGACCCGAAATACAACGCCCTTGGCGTCTGGGCACGCCAGGGTGAGGATAAAGTCGTGATGCTGCAACGAATCAGTGTCCGTGGGCGTCAACGCCCTCGGCCAGGGTGTACTGAGTGCCGCAGTATGGGCACCGCGCAGAGCCGTGGCTCAGGTCGAGGTAAACCTTGGGGTGGCTGCTCCAGAGGGGCATGCGGGGGTTGGGGCAGGCCGCGGGCAATTCATGGGCCTGCAAAACGACTGTCTCGGATGCATGCTGAATGTCGGACATAAGGGCTTCCTAGAGTGCAGCCAGCCAGTGTGCATAACGGGTGGATTTCCCGCTGACTGCATCGAAGAACTGCTGCTGAATCTGCTCGGTGATGGGCCCACGCGACCCCTGTCCGATGAGGCGATCGTCGAGCTCACGAATGGGGGTGACCTCGGCGGCCGTCCCCGTGAAGAAGGCCTCATCTGCGCAGTAAATTTCATCACGGGTGATGCGCTTCTCGACAATGGTGAGGCCCAGGTCTTGGGCGATCTGCATTACCGAATCGCGGGTAATGCCGTCAAGGCACGAGGCGAGGTCGGGCGTGTAGACCTTGCCCTTTTTGATGATGAAGAGGTTCTCGCCGGCGCCTTCTGAGGCATAGCCATCGGTATCGAGTAGCAGCGCTTCGTCGTAGCCCATGGCGGCCACCTCTTGGTGGGCCAGAATGGAGTTGATGTAATAGCCACAGGCCTTTGCCCGCACCAGCGACACATTCACATGGTGGCGGCTGAAACTTGAAGTCTTGACACGAATACCCTTGGTCAGCCCATCTTCGCCGAGGTATGCGCCCCAGGGCCAGGCGGCAATGGCCACATGAATCTTGTTGGATGTAGCCGCAATGCCCAGGCGCTCAGATCCAATGAAGGCAATGGGCCGGAGATAACAAGATTTAAGCCCATTGCGCCGAACCACTTCTTTCTGTGCGTCTTCGAGCGTGGCCTGGTCAAAGCCGATCTTCATCTGGAAGATCTTGGCGGAGTTGAGAAACCGCTCGGTATGGTCTTTGAGACGGAAAATCGCGGATCCCGTTGGGGTCTCGTAGGCACGCACCCCTTCAAACACGCCCATGCCGTAGTGCAGCGTGTGCGTGAGCACGTGGATCTGGGCGTCGCGCCAGGGCACGAACTGGCCATCCATCCAAATCCAGCCATCGCGATCGGCCATCGACATGAAATCTTCTCCTGAGCGGTTAGAGTGAGTGCCTTGCATTCTAGCGAAGCCCCACCGAAGATGCCCACAGTTGGTTTTCCGCTTTACAGAGATCCGCAGGTGCGTCGCGCCATTCGAGACCTCTCGCCTGGGCTACTTGCCATGGCGGCATGGGGGCTTGTCACGGGCTTAGCCATGATTGAGAGCGGTCTGAGCACCGCCCACGCTGTTGGCATGAGCCTGCTGGTCTACGCGGGAGCGGCCCAGCTTGCCTCCTTGCCCCTGATTGCGGCAGGAGCGCCCCTCCTGCTGATCTGGGCGAGCGCCCTGGTGATCAATCTGCGCTTTCTGATTTACGCGGTCAGCCAGCAGCCCTGGATGAGTCGACTCCCAAGAGCCAAGCGGCTGCTGCACGGCTACTTCACCACCGACATTCTGGCGGTCTTTGGCGCCCAGCGCGCCCAAGATGGATGGGATTCCCAGTCCATGGTTCGATACTTTCGGACAGGGGCTGTGCTCTGTTGGGTGGTCTGGCAGACGGCCTCTCTGCTGGGCATTTTTCTCGCTGCCAGTCTGCCGCGAGAGGAGGGGCTTCGGGTGCTACCTGCCCTTGCCATTCTTGCTTTGTTGCTGCCCATGATTCGGAGTCGACCTGCTCTGGCTTGTGTGCTGGTCTCGGCATTCGCCTCACTCGTCTTTAAGGGGTTGCCGCTGAATCTGGGCCTATTTCTCGCGACCCTGGCTGGCGTTTTGACCGCGGTTCTGCTCAACCGAAAGGCAGCACAGCATGGGTGATCTCTGGACATGGGTCGCACTCGTGGGTTTGGGGCTTGCCACCCTGGTGACGCGGTCAGGACCGCTCTGGAGCGAGCGTCCGTTTGCCCTCACAGAGGCGCAGACGTTTGCCCTTCAAATGGCTCCGATGGCGGCCCTGGCTGCGATTGTGGCCCCCGCGCTTCTGCTCACGGACGGGGCGTGGGCCGCGACGATCGAGGACCCCCGACTCTGGGCATTGATTGCAGCGGTCTCTGCTCGGCTCATGGGCAGGGGCCTGCTCACCATCCTGCTCTCAGGTTTGGTGGTCTATGGGGCTGCACGATTCATTCTGGCCTCGTGAAGCGCCTGTAAGGCCCTCGGCGGCTCGGGCACGCCACGAAAGACGTGAGCCCAGAGGGCTCGAACCGCCTGAATCGGTTCAGAGAACTCGGCTGCCGGGGTGCGTGCCTTGTTGGATCCTGCAAGCCGCAGCCGATGCTGTCGGAGCCGAAACACCCGATAGGCATTGGCCACGGCCTCTGCAAGTGCGGCCGGTATGAGGCCGAGTCCCCCTGCCGCCTTGAGCAGCGCAATATTTCCGAGGTTGCCCGTCAGTTCAGGGTGAGTGTGTGCATGCTCCAAGACCAGGGCCTGCACGATGAACTCAATGTCCACCATACCGCCCGCATCGTGCTTCAGGTCGAACTGGTCGCTGCCATTGGGGTGACCTTCATGCATTTTTTGCCGCATGGAGCAGACCTCTTCCAAGAGCAGCTCACGCGCTCGGGGGAGCCGAAGCAAACGGACCCGCGCAGCCTCGAATGCCTTACCGATCTCGCGGGCTCCAGCGCAGAAACGTGCGCGCGTCAGGGCCTGATGCTCCCAGGTCCAAGCCTGTGATTCTTGGTATCGAATGAAACCCGAGAGGCTAGTCACCAAGAGTCCGGCATTGCCGTTCGGTCGCAGGCGCAGGTCGATCTCGAACAGACTTCCCGCGGCAGTCTGTGTGGTGAGCCAGACATTGATGCGTTGGGCCAGTCGGGCATAGCGCTCTGGTGCATCGGGGTCGGGATCATCGTGTACGAAAATCAGGTCCAGGTCGGAGGCATATCCGAGCTCTTTGCCCCCCAGCTTCCCATAGGCAATGATGGCAAAGGCTGGGTCGGGGCGGTGCCGCTTTTTGGTGGCACGCCAAGCGGCCTCGAGCGTGACCTCCAGCATCCGGTCTGCGAGTTCGGAGAGCTGGTCGGCCAGAGCCTCCACCGTCCAGCGGCCGTCAAGATCCTGAACCAGGATCCGAAAGAGTTGCGCATGGTGGGCTTCGCGCAGCAAGTCCATCTGTCGCTCAACGTCTGGCTCCTCCCCAATCAGTGTTACGGCCAGCTCCCTGCGCAGGTCGGACTCAAATTGAGCCAGGTCTATGGGCTCGTTGCGGCTGCGACGATCCAGCAGCTCGTCAAGCACAATCGGGTGACGCCGAAGGTAGTGCATGGCCCACTCCGAGGCCTCTGCAATCCGCGCGAGCTGGCCCATAGAGTCTGGGTATTCGTCGAACAGGGCGAGGTAGGCCGAGCGCCCGCTGATCTCGTCGATAAGCGCACCGAGCAAGCGCTCGACCTGCTCGGGCTGGCTAGTCGTCTGAGCGTGCCGTAGCGCCATCGCTTTGACCCGCGACAGACGGCTCTCACGATCTGTGGGGCGCGCTCCGCTTGCCTCGGGGTCAGCAGCGGGGGCCTCGTTTTCTCGATGAAAAAGGCGCTCGAATGCGCTGGCCACAATCGATTGATGGTGCTCAATACATCCCGCGAGCGCGTCGGCTGATTGCAGGCCCATGGATGTCGCCATCTGCTCGAAGCATCGCTCATCTCCGGGCAGCACATGTGTCTGTTGGTCTTCGTCGTACTGGAGTCGATGCTCGAGTCGACGCCAGAACGCATACGCCTCCTGAAGGTCCTGCGCCTCTTGGGCCTCGAGTCGCCCCTGTCGGGTGAGTGTTGTGATTACCTCGCGCGTGCCTCTGGCGCGCAGGCTCTCCTCGCGCCCCCCGCGAATAAGCTGAAACACTTGCGCGATGAACTCAATCTCTCGAATGCCGCCCGGGCCAAGTTTGATGTCGATCGGATCTCGGGACCCCGCAAGCCGGGCCTCGCGCTTGAGGCTGCGCCGCTGCGCCTCCTCGCGAATCTGGCGGTGAAGGTCACGCAGCGCAGAGATGGCGCTAAAGTCGAGGTAACGCCGATATACAAAGGGGCGCCGCAGTCCCTCCAGACCCTCGAGGTCGCGCTGGAAGCTCAGCCGATCTTGAGCAATGGGTTGGTTCACGACGCGCGCTTTGACCCATGCATAGCGCTCCCACTCTCGCCCCTGCACCACGAAATAATCCTCGAGCATGGCCAGGCTGCAGACCATGGGACCAGAGTCTCCATTGGGCCGCAGTCGCAGGTCGACCCGAAACGCAAAGCCGTCGGCTGTCGGCTCTTCGAGCAACACGGCCATCCGCCGACCTACGCGCGCAAAGAAGCTAAAGAGGTCCGTCTTTCCCCGTCCTGAGTCCTGGCCGGTGGTCTCTCCATCCTCGCGGATCAGGTAGATCAGATCCACATCGGAGGAGGCGTTGAGCTCATAGCCTCCGAGTTTTCCCATCCCGACCACCAGCAGGTCGACGGGTTGGCCGTTGCGACCGAGTGGTTGGCCGTGCCGCTCTATGGCCTCTTGGAGGGCTGTTCGGTAGGCCCATTGGATGCAGTGTTCAGCAAGCGCTGAGAGGCCCGAGAGGTTTTCTTCAAGGTCTGCCAGCCCCGAGAGGTCTCGACCCATGATGGCCAGGAGTGTTCGGTTGCGAAAGCGGCGCAGGGCTTGATCGGCAGGCTGCGCTTGGGCGTGAGCGTACTCGAGGGCCTCGGATGCCCAGCTTGCAATACGTGCTGGTGTGATGGGGGCGTCTGTGGGGTAGACAGGGCCGTGGGCCTGAAGCAGTGGCAAGAGCCGTCTCGCGAATGCGGAGTGCGTCAGGGCCGCTTGATAGGCAGGGTTGAGTTCCTCGTTCATCGGTACCCAGAGAGGGGCTATGCAAGAATCTCCATCATGCCACCCCTTCTCTTGCGCGCGCTCCTCGTCACGCTGATCACGATCGCTGTGGTCACCGTCACGGCGGGGTTGACGGCTCGATATTGGGTCTGGCCGCAGATTGCGCGCTTTCTCAATAGCCCGGAGGCGCTCGCAGAGTTGGTCGCGCCTGCACTCAAGGCCGATGCACTCTCACTTCAGACCGAGGGAGCTCAGGCGGTCTGGGATGACTGGTTGGCGCCACAGATTTCCATTTCACGTGTTCAACTCACGGATCCGGAGGGCAGGCCCACCTTGGTCGCTGAGGGGCTTCGCGCCTATTTAGGGCCGCGCAGCCTGCTCTCTATCTTCAAAGGTTTTCCCGTTTTCTCAAGGCTGGAGTTAGACCGCCTTACCTTATTGGGTGCGCGAAGCGCAGAGGGCCAGCTTCACCTCGGAGGGTTTCTCTTGAGCGGCCGAGACCGGGGTGCGAGTGGCTGGTACGCCATGGTGGCGCAGCAGGGCCCGCTCTGGCTGGGGCACATCAGTCTGAGCTGGAAGGATGCCGACGCGTTTGGCACGGTCGAGCTCTCGGAGCTTCGCCTTCGTCTCAGAGAGGATCGGGTCGCGATCCGAGCTGCTGACCTCGATTTGGCGGCCTGGCTGCCGTTGGCCCAGCGAATGGAGTGGGTCCCGCCCGAGGCGCAGCTCGCAGGTCACCTTCGCAATGCGGTGGTCGAATGGAGTGGAGACCTCCGAGAGGCCGGGACCTATACCGTAGTGGAGCACCTGAAGAGACTCAACATGGAGGCAGACCTTGAGGGTGTGCAGGCCAACCAAGTCGGTCGATTGGGCAGGCTGGCCTCGGTCTCTGGCAGGCTCAGTCTGTCGGGCGGCGATGGCCGCCTCTCCATGCTTCCGAGCCCACTCGAGATCCACCTTCCACGCGACTTTTCAGCAGGCCCTCTGCGATTCACGCAGGCGCAGGGCGATCTGGAGTGGCGGGTCACCGACTGGACACCACAGCCCAATGGACTGCCGACTGGACTGACGGTCGGTGTGCAGAGGCTCGCCGTGGAGAACGCCGATCTGTCTGCAGCGCTCTCGGGCACGCAGGACATACTGGGGACGGACTTGGGCCGAGCAGACTTCAAAGGCCAGGTCCTTCGTGCTCGCCCGGATCGTGTTCACTACTACCTGCCCAGTACCGTGGGCAAAGATGCGCGTGAATGGATGCGCCGCGCATTTGTCTCGTCCAAGCCTGTTGCGGGGCAGTTTCAGCTGACGGGGGCCGTGGCCGAGTTTCCGTTCGATCAACGCCCGGGGGCAGGCCGCTTTGATGCACAGCTCACATTGCAAGATGCTGCGCTCAATGTCGCGCCCGGCTGGCCGCGCATTCAGGCGGACCAGATTGATGTTGGCTTTGAGGGGCCCGCACTCTCGGTCCGAGCAGCAAAGGCCCGCATGGGAGACGCTGCGCTCTTTGATGTGGTTGGGCGCATCCCGCACCTCGACGACCCTCAGCCTAAGCTTGAGATTGCCGGGCGCTTCGATGCCCCACTCTCGGCAATGCTCTCCACCGTGAATGCTTCGCCTGTGCTCGGCATGCTCGGCGGCCTCACCGATGGGGCGCTGGGGAGCGGTCGCAGCGAGCTGGGCCTCGCCCTGGTGATCGACCTGAATAACCCCGATCTCACCACCGTTAAAGGTGAACTGCGTTTTGACAAGGCGGGTCTTGGCCTGCGGGGTGTTCCAGCGCTCTCAGTGCTCACGGGCCGCATTGGATTTGATGAACGCGGGCTGCTTGCCCTCGATGTCAAGGCGCGAGCGCTCGGAGGACCGGTCACCGTCTCGCTTGGCGGGTCGCGGCAGCAACTCGCTGTTCAGGGCGAGCTGCGGGGCGTCGATCTCGAGCGCTGGATGCGGGAGTCGCTCGAAGTCCCGCTTCGGGGGGTGATTGGGGGTCAGAGCCCCTATGCGCTGTCTATTCAGATGGCAAAAAGCAGACTTCAGCTACAGGCCCAGTCGTCACTCAAGGGACTCACCCTCAGTCTGCCCGCTCCACTTCAGAAGGCGGCCGAGGAGGCCTGGGGGCTCACGGTCTCTATGGATCGCCAGCGCGTGGGCACCGATCGTACAGAGCAGATCTTGTTATCCACCCAGGGGCAGCGCCTTGGGCTGCACTTTGAGCGCCGCGAGCGCGCAGGCCAAACGAGCCGGCGCGGCATGCTCTCGGTTCAGACTGCGGCGAGTCTGCCTACGGGCCCAGGGCTTGTGCTTCGCGTGAGGGCTAAATCATTTCCGCTGCTCGACTGGCTCTCGGCGCTCGATGATCACCTGTCTGCTGAGACGGGCACACCGGGTGTGGCCGTGCCCATCCGAGCGGAGCCGCTCTTGCGGGGGGTCGAGATCCAGGCCGATCAGTTCTGGCTTGGAAGTCAGCCTCTGACCCAGACGAGTCTGCGGGCCAATCGGCAGTCGGCCCACTGGGCTTTGACGCTTGAAGCACGCGAGGCGGCTGGCCAGCTTATTTGGCGCCCAGCGCCTGAGGACCAGGCTCAGGGGTCACAGGGGGCGCAGGGGTCACGGGGCGCGCTGGTGGCAAGGCTCAGCCGGTTATGGCTCGCTGGCAGTGATCCCTCAAACCCCGCCGCGCAGCGAGAGGCCGCGGGTCAGAGCCTAACCCTCACGGCTCTGCAAGAGGCCCAGCGCTGGCCGAGCCTCGACCTGGTTGCAGAGGACTTTCGTCGGGGCAAGACTGCCCTGGGGCGTCTCGTGATTGACGCAGCCCCTCGGCCGCAGGAGAACAGCTGGTTCATTTCGCGGCTCAGCCTTGAGAACCCGGATGCAGAGCTGCTCGGCTCTGGCCGTTGGGCTGCGAAAACACAAGCAGGCGGGGGGTCGGAGACGCGACTGGACCTAGAGCTCAAGGTCAAGAAGGGCGAGGGCTTGCTTACTCGGATGGGCTATCCGGGGCTGATCCGCGAGACGCCCGGGACCATCAAAGGCGAGCTTGCATGGGACGGTGCACCGACCGACTTTCGCGTGCGCGCATTGCGGGGCCAGCTCGCGCTCGATCTTGAGTCTGGCCGATTTCTGAAGGCAGAGCCGGGTCTTGCGAAGCTGATCAGTGTGCTCAACCTTCAGTCGCTGCCTAAGCGCATGACCCTGGACTTCAGAGATATTTTTTCAGAGGGGTTTAGTTTCGAGCGTGTGCGTGGAGATGTCTTGCTCAATCAGGGGCAGGCCGAGACCAAGAACCTTCGCATTGTGGGGGTGCAGGCTTCGGTGTTCATTGAGGGCACTGCCAATCTCACCACCGAGACCCAGAATATTCGGGTGTTGGTGCTTCCAGAATTGAACGCGGGACTTGCCTCCCTGGGGTATGCCTTGATCAATCCTGCGATTGGTCTGGGCAGTTTTCTTGCGCAGTTCGTTTTAAGGGACCCGCTGCGGCAGATCCTTGCCTATGAATACGCACTGACAGGCCCCTGGGATGACCCCACGGTGCGAGAACTTCCCCGATCGGAGCAGAAGACGCCATGACCCGAGTTGCCGCGATCCAGATGGTGTCCACCGCCCATCCGCTCGACAACCTCGCACGCATGCGCCATTGGGTGGCGCGGGCTGCCCAAGAGGGCGCGCAGATGGTCGTCCTCCCCGAGTACTTCTGCCTGATGGGGCACCGAGACACCGACAAGCTTGCGATTGCGGAGCCCGCGTGGCAGGGCCCCCAAGACCCCGATATCAACCTGCAGCCCATGCAGGCTGAGCTCGTGCACGCAGCGCGAGCAGCTGGGGTCTGGCTGATCGCGGGTACGCTGCCCGTTCAGAGTGCCGACCCAGCCCGCGTTCTCAATACGATGATGGTTATTTCTCCTGCGGGACAATGGGTCTCACGCTACGACAAGCTGCATCTCTTTGCCTTTGATAATGGAGAGGAACGCTATGACGAGGCGCGCACCATCTCTCCGGGTGTTGCGCCCGTGGCCTGCGCGACCCCGGTGGGTCGAACAGCGCTCTCAGTCTGCTATGACATTCGATTCCCCGAGTTCTATCGCGCCTTGGGTCGGCCGTCCCCGCTTGACCTGATTGTGGTCTCCGCTGCATTCACATTCCCGACCGGTAAGGCCCACTGGGAGGTCTTGCTGCGAGCGCGGGCGATTGAAAACCAGTGTTGGCTGGTGGCCAGTGCACAGGGAGGCTTGCACGAGAGCGGACGAAGAACGTGGGGACATTCGATGGTGATTAACCCCTGGGGAGATGTGGTTGCATCCCTTCCCGAGGGCGAGGGCATGGTGATCGCGGATATTGACCCTGCCCAGACACGCAAGGTTCGCCTAAACTTGCCTGCTCTCCAACACCAGATCGTCTCCCTGCCATGACGCCCTCTGACGCCGCTATCGTCTCGCTCTCTACAGCCCATCGCCTCTTGCTTGAGCCCCATGGGCTCACCGAGCAGCACCTGCACCAGGCTGTTGCTGAGATCTTCGCCCATCGGGTGGACTATGCCGACCTCTACTTTCAGCTCACGCGCTCAGAGGCCTGGAGCCTCGATGAGGGCATGGTGAAGTCGGGCAGCTACGCGCTCGACCAGGGCGTCGGTGTGCGAGCCATTGCAGGAGAAAAAACCGCCTTTGCGTACAGCGATACCCTGAGTCCCGAGGCGCTCATGGAGGCCGCGCACACCACGCGCAGCATCGCCCGATCGGGTGCGAGCAAGGCGAGGGTGCGGGTGGGCGAGCAGAAAGAGCGCATGGTCCGCGGACGCGAAGTGTTTACACCCCCTGGGGCGCGCCCGCTCTACGGCAGCGAGGATCCGCTCACGGTGCTCACGGCTCAGGAGAAGGTGGGCCTTCTCATGGAAGTCGAGCGCATTGCCCGGCGGCAGGATCCCCGGGTCTCACAGGTCATGGCCTCGCTCGCAGGCGAGCACGACGTGGTGCTGGTGTTTCGGTCCGATGGCCGCCTGGCTGCGGATGTGCGTCCCCTAGTACGGCTCTCCGTGACAGTGATTGTGGAGTCCAATGGCCGAAGAGAGCAGGGCTCTAGCGGCGGGGGTGGTCGCACGAGTCTCTTGAGTTTCACGCCGGATCTCATCGAGTGGCATGCCAAGGAGGCTGTGCGTCAGGCCCTCATCAACCTGGATGCGCGCCCCGCGCCAGCCGGTGTGATGCCGGTGGTGTTGGGCTCGGGCTGGCCAGGTGTGCTGCTGCATGAGGCGGTGGGCCATGGCCTTGAGGGCGACTTCAATCGAAAAGGGTCTTCAGCCTTTTCAGGGCGACTGGGTCAGCGCGTTGCGGCACCCGGCGTGACCGTCATCGACGATGGCACGCTGGCTGATCGGCGGGGGTCTCTGCATGTCGACGACGAGGGCAATGCCACCCAGCGCAACGTCCTGATTGAAGACGGCATCCTCTGCGGTTACCTGCAAGACAGCCACAACGCCCGACTCATGGGGGTACCGGTGACCGGCAACGGACGCCGAGAGTCCTATGCCCACCTCACCATGCCCCGCATGACCAACACCTTCATGCTCGCGGGAGACCGCAGTCCAGAGGAGATCGTGGCCTCTCTCGATCGTGGACTCTATGCGGTGAATTTTGGGGGCGGACAGGTCGACATCACCAGCGGCAAGTTTGTCTTTTCTGCCTCAGAGGCTTATTGGGTGGAGAACGGAAAGATTCAGTACCCGGTGAAGGGCGCAACCCTGATTGGCAATGGCCCCGACGCCCTGACTCGGGTGGCGCTCATTGGAAACGACATGGCGCTCGATCCGGGCATTGGGACGTGTGGAAAAGAAGGCCAGAGTGTGCCGGTCGGGGTGGGCCAGCCTACGCTCCGAATCGAGGGCCTGACAGTGGGTGGGACCGGCTAAACTAGAAGGCTCCTCAATTCCACACGCTGATCTCGCTGAACCATGCCTCAGACCTCCGACCTTCGCATCCGCGACCTCAAACCGCTGATCACGCCGCTGGCGTTGACAGCTGAATCTCCCATCACTGAGCCCATCGCTGAGCTGGTCTCTGGCACGCGTACAGCCATTCATCGCATCCTGCACGACATGGATGACCGCATGCTGGTCATCATCGGGCCCTGCTCGATACATGACCCCAAGTCTGCCTATGAGTACGCAGAGCGGCTCAAGGCAGAACGGACGCGTTTCGCGAAAGACCTTGAGGTCGTGATGCGGGTCTACTTTGAGAAGCCGCGCACCACCGTGGGCTGGAAGGGACTTATCAACGACCCTCACCTCGACAACTCCTTCGACATCAATTCGGGCTTGCGTCTGGGTCGAGAGGTGCTGCTCACCATCAACGGCATGGGGGTACCCGCAGGGGTGGAGTACCTCGATGTCATCAGCCCGCAGTACGTGGCGGACCTGGTGTCTTGGGGTGCGATTGGCGCCCGAACCACCGAGTCACAGGTGCATCGAGAGCTCGCCTCCGGCCTGTCTTGCCCCGTCGGCTTCAAAAATGGAACCGACGGTAATCTCAAAATTGCCTTCGATGCCATCAAGGCCGCTTCGCACCCCCATCACTTTTTGTCCGTGACCCACGAGGGCAAGAGCGCTATTTTCTCAACCTCGGGCAACGAGGACTGCCATGTCATTCTGAGGGGCGGAAAGCAGCCCAACTACGATGCATCCAGTGTTCAGGCCGCCTGCCAGGACGCCTCGGCCGCTGGTCTGGCCTGTCGCCTGATGATTGACATGAGCCATGGCAATTCCAGCAAAATGCCCGAGAACCAAGTGCCGGTATCACGCGAGGTGGCCGAGCAGGTCGCTGCCGGCGACCGCCGCATTTTTGGGGTGATGGTGGAGAGCCATCTCGTGCAAGGCCGTCAAGACCTCAAACCGGGCATGCGCCGCGAAGATCTGGTCTACGGCCAGAGCATTACCGATGGCTGTGTGGGCTGGGACGACAGCATTGGCATTCTGGAGACCTTGGCAGAAGCCGTGCGTGCCCGTCGCGTGCGGGCTGCACAGTCGAACTGAATTCAGTCTGTTTGCCGGACCTGGCTGCCCCGCCAGAGCGCCTCTTCGGTTGCTGTGGCGCTGGCCAGAGACCGCCCAGCAACAAACAGAAAGTCTGAGAGCCGGTTCAGGTACTGCATGCCCGCCTCGAGCCCGGGCTCGCCTTCGGCCAGAGCCACCCAATGCCGCTCGGCTCGTCGTGCGACCGTGCGGGCAAGGTGTGCAATGGAAATGAGATGGCTTCCTCCAGGCAATACAAACTCTCGCAAGGGGGGTAGTTGGGCATTGAGCCGCTCAATGGCCGCATCGAGTGCGGCAAGCCGCTCACTCCGAAGCAGCGACTGCCCGGGCAGACTCAGGGATCCGCCCAGGTCAAAGAGATCTTGCTGAATGGCCTGGAGCAGCGACTCGATTTCATGGGCGGGTTCGCGCAATGGCCCGTAGGCGCGAAGGTCGGCCAGTAAGAGCCCAATCCAGCTGTTGAGTTCGTCGACATCTCCCATGACCTCGATGCGAGGGTGATGTTTCGGAAGTCGGCTGCCGTCGGCAAGTCCGGTCTGGCCTTGGTCCCCTGTGCGGGTCACGATGCGAGTGAGTCTGTCTGTCATGTGGGGATACTACCTGCCCTGGCCAGACTTCAAGTCCACTACACTCTATGGATATGAATGCGCCCGTGTCACTCCCGCTTGGAGAGCTTCGGTTCTCAGACATCACTTCAGAAATGCCGCAGGACAAGCGAGCCGCTTTCCTGGCTGATCTGAGCAGGCTGCTGCCAGCCGACGCACTACTCACCAGCCTTGAGGCGCGCAAACCCTACGAGTGCGACGGCCTCTCAGGCTACAGGCATGTGCCGGCTGCCGTTGCACTGCCCCATACCGAGGCCCAAGCGGCCTCTGTTCTCAAGTGCTGCCGCGACCATGATGTCCCGGTGGTCGCCCGAGGGGCGGGCACCGGGCTCTCGGGCGGCGCAACACCGCATCGAGGCGGGCTGGTCCTGAGCCTTGCCAGGCTCTCCCGTATCCTCGCCATGGACCCGCTTGCCCGCACCGCCAGGGTTCAGCCCGGTGTGCGCAACCTCGCAATCAGTGAGGCGGCTGCGCCCTTTGGGCTCTACTACGCGCCAGACCCCTCTTCCCAAATTGCCTGCACGATCGGTGGCAATGTTGCCGAGAACTCGGGCGGCGTGCACTGCCTGAAATATGGACTCACGATTCACAACGTCCTTCGCGTGCGGGGTCTCACGATCGATGGCGAGGTCATCGAATTCGGCAGTGAAGCGTTTGACACCCCTGGATACGACTTGCTGGCATTGGCCATTGGGTCTGAAGGCATGCTCGCAGTCACGACCGAAGTCACTGTGCGACTGGTGCCCAAGCCCCAGCTTGCGCGCGTCATCATGGCCTCCTTCGACGACGTGGAGAAGGCGGGGCGAGCGGTTGCCGATCTGATCGCTGCCGGCATCATTCCGGCGGGCCTCGAAATGATGGACCAAGGCATGACTCAGGCCGTCGAGGAGTTCGTGCATGCCGGCTACGACACCCAGGCGGCAGCCATTCTGCTTTGTGAATCCGATGGCACCCCCGAAGAGGTGGCTGAGGAGATTGACCACATGCAGACGGTGCTGCGCCAGAGTGGAGCAATTGACTTGCGGGTCTCCGAGAGTGAGGCTGAGCGGCTTCGATTCTGGTCCGGACGCAAGAACGCATTCCCGGCATCGGGGCGCATTTCGCCGGACTACTACTGCATCGACGGCACCATTCCCAGGCGCAAGCTCGGCGACATGCTCAACCGCATCGCAGCGCTTGAGCAGAAGTACGGGCTTCGCTGCCTGAATGTGTTTCATGCAGGCGATGGAAACCTGCACCCACTCATTCTTTTCGATGCCAGCAAGCCCGGACAGTTCGAGACCACCGAGCAGTTTGGCGCCGAGATTCTCGAGATCTGTGTCTCGTTTGGCGGCACCGTCACGGGAGAACATGGCGTGGGCATCGAGAAGATCGGCAGCATGTGCAGCCAGTTCTCGCCGGCCGAGCTCAGCAGCTTCTTTGCAGTCAAGCGTGCGTTCGACCCGAAGGGGCTCTTGAATCCGGGCAAGGCCATTCCGACGCTCACCCGGTGTGCAGAAATGGGGCGCATGCATGTGCACGCAGGTGCGTTGCGCTTTCCTGATCTGCCGAGGTTCTAGTGTCCACGCCGCAGCAATGGCTCCTGCAGGCGCAGCTCCTCCTTCAGGAGGCCCGCAGCCAATCGAAGCCGGTTTTCATTGAGGGCCATGGCTCAAAGGCGTTTTACGGAAACGCAAGGCCTGCGCAGGGACTGCGACTCTCGACCTTGGACTACGCCGGCATCGTGAATTACGACCCCACCGAACTCGTGGTTGTAGCCCGTGCGGGCACGCCAATCGTCGCGCTTGAGGCAGCCCTGGCCGAAGAAGGGCAGGCTTTGGCATTTGAGCCTCCCCGGTTCGGACCAGACCGCCGAGGCACCGTGGGGGGCATGGTGGCTACTGGCCTTTCGGGTCCGGCCCGTCTCTCTGCAGGAAGCTGTCGTGATGCTCTCCTGGGCATGACCCTGCTCAACAGCAGCGGAGAGTGTTTGCGCTTTGGCGGTACGGTCATGAAGAATGTCGCTGGCTATGACATGACGCGACTCCATGCAGGGGCGCTTGGGACGTTGGGCATCCTGCTCGATGTCGCGATCAAAGTCCTTCCAAGGCCCACCAGCAGCCTCACATTGAGCATGTCGATGGACCAAGCCTCGGCGCTATCGCAGACATCTGCCTGGCTGGCTCAACCACTGCCCATTGCGGCGACTGCCTGGCTGCCGGATGCAGGGCTGGTCTTGCGGTTGTCCGGTGCACGGGCGGCGGTCGAGTCCGCTGCAGATCGGTTCGAGCGAGAACTGGGCCGTTCGCGCGTTCGGCGCTGGAGTGACCCCGAGGCACTCTCCTTCTGGGATGGTCTGAGAGATCAGACCCATCCGTTCTTTACCCGTATGCCTGCAGGCCAGAGCCTCTGGCGGGTCTCCCTTGCCCCAACCAGCCCCGCGCTCTCCATTGGGAATGGGTCGCAGGGCACTGACACGCTCATTGAGTGGGGTGGTGGTCAGCGGTGGTTCTGGTCAGAAGCCGAGGCCGATGTGATCCGGCAGGCTGCGCTGGCGCATGGTGGACATGCCACTCGGTTTCGAGGCGCAGGGCCGCAGAAAGACGCGTTTACGCCCTTGTCCAACATCCTGCATGACATCCATGGGCGGCTCAAGGCTGAGCTTGACCCACATGGACTCTTAGAGCCTGGTCGGCTTTATCAGGGGATCTAGGATGGACACGCAGCTCGCACCGTTTATGCAGAACACACCCGAAGGCGAGGCCGCGGCAGAGATTCTTGGCCGCTGTGTGCATTGTGGCTTTTGTACTGCAACCTGCCCGACCTACCAGCTGCTTGGCGATGAGCTCGATGGCCCGCGCGGCCGTATCTACCTCATGAAACAAATGTTTGAAGGCGCAGAGGTCGGCCAGGAAACACTGACCCACCTCGACCGTTGCCTCACCTGCCGCAGCTGTGAAACCACCTGCCCGTCGGGTGTCGAGTATGGGCGTTTGGTTGATATCGGCCGATCCGTGGCGCAACAGCGTATTGAGAGACCTCTCGGGCAGAAGCTGCTGCGAGGCCTTCTGCGCGAGGGCCTGAACTCGCCGCTCTTTGCGCCAGCCATGACCGTGGGCCGCTCTGTGCGAGGGCTGTTGCCTGCGGCGCTGAAGGAAAAAATCCCCCAGGGAAGGCCGGCCGGGCCAGGCGTTCGAGCGCGTCACGACCGACGGCTCATTCTCCCATCGGGATGTGTCCAGCCGTCGATGCTCCCGGGCATCGATGGCGCAACCCAACGGGTCATGGATCAGCTGGGTTTCTCCGCAGCAGAACTGCCGGGCCAGCCAGCTTCTCGCTGCTGTGGGGCCATTCGTCAGCACCTCTCCGACCCGCAGGGTGCGCTGAGCCAGGTCAAGCAGAATGTTGATGCCTGGTACCCCTTGCTCGCCAGTGGAGCGGCTGAAGGCATTCTGTTAAATGCCTCGGGCTGTGCTGTCATGGTGAGGGATTACGGGCATTTGTTGGCCTCGGACCCCGAGTATGCCGAGCGGGCAGCCCGCGTGAGTGCAAGTGCCATGGATCCGATCGAGTGGCTAGAGCCGCTTTTGCCTCAGATTCAACAGCTCTTGGCGCAGCTCAATCGTGACCAGCTCACCGAGGATCAAGCGCAGTTGGTTTACCACGCACCCTGCACCCAACAGCATGGCCTCAAGCTGCGTGGCACCGTCGAGCGATTCCTCACTGCACTTGGTGCGCGGTTGCAGCCGGTTGCCGACGCCCACCTCTGCTGCGGCTCCGCCGGTACGTATTCTGTGCTGCAGCCCGAGCTTTCACACGCCCTGCGCACACGCAAACTCCAAGCGCTCGAGGCACAGGCCCCCATCTGCATTCTCTCGGCCAATGTGGGCTGTATCACCCACCTCGCAGCTGCAGCGGGCCGCCCCGTGTTGCACTGGATCGAGTGGCTCGACGACCGTCTCTCCGGCCGACTCAACAGCCCGCAGGGGTGATGCTCCCGAGCACGCGTGGGCCGCGTGCACCCGTCACGGCGGGGTGATTGCCAGCCCGACCGAGCAGGCACTGCCCCGCAAGCCATGCAAACGCGCCAGCCTCCACATCGTCGGCAGGCCAGCCTAAAGCCTCTGTGGTCATGACCGCACATCCGCGCGGTTTGAGTGTTGACTCGAGCGCTCGGATCAAGGCTGTGTTTCGCACCCCGCCGCCGCAGAGGTAGAGGGCGTGGAGGTCTTCGGGCAGTTGGGCGATTACGCTCTGCACCGTGAGCGCAAGCAACGTGGCTTGCACAACGGCTGGTGTGGGCGCAGGACGATACGTCTGGCTGTGTGCATGCAGGTGTCGCTCAAGCCACTCCAGTGAGAAGTCATCGCGCCCCGTGCTCTTCGGCCCAGCGGTGGTGAAAAAGGGATCAGAGAGCAGCCGACGAAGCAGCCCCTCATCGGGGGCCGCAGAGCATGCCCAAGCCCCCTCGGCATCAAACGGCTGGTTTAGGTGCCTCTGGCACCAGAGGTCCATAAGTGTATTGGCGGGGCCGGTGTCAAAACCACGCACCGAATCCCCGTGAATCAGGCTGACATTCGCAATACCACCCAGGTTAAGGACCGCTACCGGGCCGCAGTGCCGACCGGCCAACAACGCCGCATGAAAAGGCGGAACCAGGGGCGCGCCCTGTCCGCCTGCGGCGAGGTCACGGCTTCTAAAATCATGGACAACATCGAGCATGAGCAGCTCAGCCAGCACGGCAGGCGCAGCAAGCTGAAGACTCAGACCCTCACTGGGCCAATGACGCACGGTCTGTCCATGAATACCAACGGCGCGAATGGCGCTCGGGCTGGCCGCTCGCAGACGCTCGACAACGGGGGCAATGGCCCTCATCAGGGACTGACTGGCGGTGGCGACTTGCAGCAGCGGGTCTGATTCCCATTGACTGGTCTGAATGCGGCTGAGCTGATCGCGCAGTGGCTGGGGCATGTCTGCATGCGCACTCTCGATACGCCGCGGTGTGAGCTGGGAGAGGTCAACCAGGCAGGCGTCGATGCCGTCCATCGAGGTCCCGGTCATAACCCCAATGATGAGCATCAGGAGCCAGCCGGCTTGAGACTGGCCGTGTTGACGTTGTCGAGCAGCGACAAGCGCTTGCGAAGATCGTCGGCGACGGCTTGGAAGGCGGTGAGGTTCACGCCCTCGAGGCTGGGCACCTGAGGATTCTCGCGGGCGATCTTTGAGGGGTCAATGGAGCGACCCTGAATCCGGAACTCGTAGTGCAGGTGTGGCCCAGTGGCCCAGCCCGTAGCCCCAACATAGCCAATCACCTCGCCCATGCGAACCTCACGCCCGACCTGAACACCAGGCGCATAGCGCGAAAGGTGGGCATAGTAGGTGCTGTAGCGCAGGTTGTGCTGAATCTCAACCGAGTTGCCGTAGCCCCCGTTGTAACCCCGCTCGACAATTTTTCCGTCAGCGACCGCGCGCACCGGTGTTCCGACCGGGGCAGCGTAGTCAACGCCTCTGTGGGCTCGAGGGTCTCCAAAGAGGGGGTGGAGCCTATAACTGGTGAAGCTTGAGCTGATTCGGGTGTACCGCAGGGGCGCAGCCAAAAAGCCTCTTCGGACCGATTTGCCTTCGGCATCGTAGTATCCGCCACGTCCCTCGGGGTTCACGAAATAGAGGGCCTCATGGGTGAGGCCGGAGGCCTCAAACCGGACCGCAATCAGCTTGTGTTCACCGGTGTCTCGCCCCGCGACCCGCTGCGCCTCGTAAATGACACGGACCTTGTCTCCGGGCTTCACCTGCCGACGAAAGTCGAGGTCCGATTCAAAGAGGCTGACAACCTCTTCAGTGATCTTGGCGGGTACACCAGCCTGGTCCATGGCGCCGAAAAAGGATTGTCCAACCTCGACTGAGCGATGCTCGACCTGGGTTTCCGCAGTCAGTGTGCCTGTTCGAACCTCGAACTTACCTTCGCCTACCCGCTCCACAATCCAGGCATCGTCACCACTGTAGAGCTGCAGTCGAAGGAGCTTGCCGGCCAGATCGGTCTGCACTACGGCGAGGCGGCCGGTGCTCGATCTCAAGACAGCAGCATTGCGTCGGTCTTGGTTTAGAAAGGCCAGAGCCGCATCGTCCTGAATGCCCATGCGCTCGAACAGCCTCCCCATGGTGTCGCCGCGTCGGACTTCGTCTTCACGCGAGAGGTCCAGGCCGTGGGCCTGTAGGGCCTTGAGCTGCTCATCAAGCGACGGGTTTGCGAGGGCGACCCGAACCGGCTGATTGAGCAGGGCCGATTCGGCCTCAGACAACGGCGCCAAGCCAAGGGCGGTCAAAATAGCCAGGCTGACGCCGAGGCCAGCCGAGCCATAGATCCAGGTATTGAGCGCGCGAGGGGTCATCACAAGTAAAATTCTACTGATGCTTTCGCCGACCCCCCCACTTTCCCCTTCTGTTGAGCATGCGCTCTCGGTTGTACTCCGAGGCGCAGATGAGCTCCTTGTGCTCGAAGAACTCCAAGCCAAGCTTGAGCGCAGCGAGGCCACGGGCCATCCCCTGCGGGTCAAGCTCGGGCTTGATCCGACTGCGCCGGACCTTCATCTGGGCCACACCGTGGTGCTCAACAAGCTGCGTCAGCTCCAAGACCTGGGGCATCACGTGATCTTCCTGATCGGCGACTTCACCGCCCTCATTGGAGACCCAACGGGCCGCAACAGCACCCGCCCCCCCCTCACGCCGGACGAAATTGCTCAAAACGCCGAGACCTACTTTCGGCAGGCTTCCCTTGTCCTCGACCCCGAACGCACCGAAATTCGACGCAACTCAGAGTGGTGCGAAGCGCTGGGTGCCCAGGGCATGATTCGGCTTGCAGCCCAGTCCACAGTTGCGCGCATGCTCGAGCGCGACGACTTCACCAAACGCTACAAGTCGGGCACACCCATTTCGGTCCATGAGTTTCTCTACCCCCTCATGCAGGGCTATGACTCTGTGGTGCTCAAGGCCGATCTGGAACTTGGCGGAACGGATCAGAAGTTCAACCTCCTCATGGGGCGCGAACTCCAGCGCAATTCAGGCCAGGCCCCTCAGTGTGTGCTCACCATGCCCTTGCTTGAAGGTCTCGATGGAGTCGAGAAGATGAGCAAAAGCAAGGGCAACTACATCGGCATCGCCGAATCGGCCGACGACATGTTTGGCAAGCTCATGTCGATCTCTGACACCCTCATGTGGCGGTATTTTCTGTTGCTTTCATTTCGAAGCGAGGCCGAGATCCAGTCCCTGAAGGTCGCAGCGCAAGTTGGCAGGAATCCGCGCGACATCAAGGTCGAGCTGGCGCAAGAGATCGTGACTCGGTTTCACTCTTCGGCGTTGGCCGAGCAGGCCCTTGCCACCTTTGAAGCCCGCTTTAAGCAAGGGGAGATTCCACAAGACCTGGAACCCATCCATCTGCCTGCGGGTCCCTATAGCATTGGCCAATTGCTCAAGGAGTGCGGCTTGGTGTCTTCTGGCTCAGAGGCCAATCGCAACATCGAGCAGGGTGGCGTCAGAATCAATGGTGAGCGGGTCTCCGATCGTGGCCAGCAGGTTGCATCGGGAGACTTCGTGCTTCAGGTGGGAAAACGTCGATTTGCGCGAGTGCTTATTGGGGGAGCGGACTGATGTCTGAATGGGTTGCACCGCGCGCTGCGCGTCGATTTCTGGTGGTCGGCCTTGCCACCATTGCAGCGGTCTATTTTTTGATCCTGGTGGGCGGAACGGTCCGCGCAACCGGGGCCGGTATGGGCTGCCCCGACTGGCCGCTGTGTTTTGGCCAGCTCATTCCGCCCACCTCTGAGGCGCAGCTCCCAGCCAACTGGCGAGAAATTTACAGCCATCGAGGCTATGCGGATGCCCCGTTCGACCCCATCAAGACCTGGACCGAATATCTGAATCGACTTGTTGGCGCCGTCATTGGGCTTTTGGTGCTTGCCACAGCGTGGCTCTCGCGACCCTATTGGCAGACCGATCGGTCGGTGGTCTGGGCAGCGGTCGGTGGGGTCTTTTTTGTGGGGTTCAATGGCTGGCTGGGCTCTATGGTGGTGGCCACCAACCTTCGTCCGGTCATGATCTCCCTGCACATGACAGGCGCGTTCTTGGTGCAGATGTGCCTGATCTATGCTGTGGTGCGCTCCCAGCGCGAGACCTTGCGCGAGACCCTTCATGCACTGCCGCAGTGGTTCTCCGGCTTGGTGCTTGCGACCATGGCCGCCCTGATCCTGCAGATTGTCATGGGCATCCAGATTCGTGAGAGTGTGGATCTAATTTCACGCGCGGCCACCCCGCTTGAGCGCGACCAATGGATCGAGATGATCCCCGTCATTTTCTACTTCCACCGATCCTTCAGCTGGGTCATCCTGGCACTGGTCGCTTACCTCGTCTGGCGGCTCTGGAAGAGCCCGTTGCGTGCGACCGCAGTCGGACGCATTAGCCTGTGGCTTTTTGGGCTGGTGGTCTTTGAGATGCTGCTTGGCGGAGCCCTCAATCACCTCGGTTTCCCGCTTCTGGCTCAGCCGGTGCACCTGCTGGCGGCCCATCTCATTTTTGGTGCCCTCTGGTTTCTCTGGGTTGCCATCTCGGTTGCCCGCCTGAGCCCCGTGGCGAAGGCTTCTCCCACCCCCCTTCACAGGACTTCACATGTTTGATCGCGCACTTGATCCGGCCCAGCTCGACCCCGATGTATTCGCTGCCATTTCCGCCGAGAACCATCGGCAAGAGGCGCACATCGAGCTCATCGCCTCCGAGAACTATGCGAGCCCAGCGGTCATGGCTGCACAAGGGTCTCAGCTCACCAACAAGTACGCCGAGGGTTACCCGGGAAAGCGCTATTACGGTGGCTGTGAGCATGTCGATGTGGTCGAACAGCTCGCCATCGATCGACTCAAGCAGCTTTACGGCTGTGATGCAGCCAATGTCCAGCCACACTCGGGTGCACAAGCCAATACGGCGGTGTTCCTGGCTTTTCTCAAGCCCGGCGACACCATCATGGGACTCTCGCTTGCAGAGGGCGGTCACCTCACGCATGGCATGCCTCTGAATCTCTCGGGCAAGTGGTTCAATGTCGTGCCCTACGGTCTCAATGCGGCTGAGGAAATTGATTACGACCGCATGGAAGCCCTCGCCCGCGAGCACAAGCCCAAGCTGTTGATTGCTGGTGCCTCAGCCTACTCCTTGAAGACCGACTGGGCACGCTTTGCCCGCGTGGCCAAAGAGATTGGCGCTATTTTTATGGTGGACATGGCCCACTATTCGGGGCTCATCGCCGCGGGTGTCTACCCCAGCCCGGTACCCCATGCAGACGTTGTCACTTCCACCACCCACAAGAGTTTGCGTGGCCCACGCGGCGGCATCATTCTCATGAAAGCCGAGCACGAGAAGGCCATCAACAGTGCCATCTTCCCGGGCATCCAAGGGGGTCCGCTCATGCATGTGATTGCAGCCAAGGCCGTTGCCTTCGGAGAGGCGCTCAAGCCCGAGTACAAGGTCTACGCTCAGCACGTCATCGACAATGCCAAGGTGCTCGCTGAGTCCCTGGTGCAGCGGGGGCTGCGCATTGTCTCGGGCCGAACCGAGAGCCATGTCATGCTGGTGGACCTGCGGGCCAAGCACATCACTGGCAAGCTCGCCGAGGCTGCGTTGGGCCAGGCCCACATCACCGTCAACAAGAACGCCATTCCCAACGACCCCGAAAAGCCTTTCGTCACCAGCGGCATTCGCTTGGGTACCCCGGCGTGCACGACGCGAGGCTTCGGTACGGAGGAGATGAAGCTCGTGGCCAATCTCATTGCCGATGTTCTAGAGGCTCCAGAGGACCCATCCAACCTAGGCCGAGTGCGTGCCCAGGTGGAGGCACTGACCGCACGTTTCCCGGTTTACCGCTAAGCGCAGCGGGGCCACACGCGCATGCGATGCCCCGCTTGTGGGTCACCCGATACGCAGGTGACCGACACCCGACTCTCTGAGGACGGCAATCAGATTCGACGCCGTCGCCGATGCGCAGCCTGTGATCGCCGCTTCAAGACCATTGAGCAGATGGAGCTCAGCTTCCCGATGGTCGTCAAGAAAGATGGCTCACGGCGCGAGTACGACGTGGCCAAGCTGCGCTCGAGCATGACCTTGGCGCTGCGCAAGCGTCCCGTCTCTGCAGATGTCCTCGAGCAGGCCGTGCGTCAGATCGAAGAGCGGCTCTCGGCCTCTGGCGAGCGAGAGGTCAGCAGTCAATTCATTGGCGAGCTGGTGATGGCTGAGCTCAAACGCCTGGACAAAGTGGCTTATGTGCGATTTGCCTCGGTCTATCGCAGCTTTGAGGATCTCTCCGCCTTCCAAGAAATTCTGGCTGAGGTCGGGCCGAAGCGGGCGCGCAAGTCGGTCGGACGCACCACGGGTCGTACCTGATGTGGTCTTCAGCCGATCAGCAATGGATGCAACAGGCGCTCGAGCTGGCCGCTCAGGGCCTCTACACCACCACCCCGAATCCCAGGGTTGGTTGTGTGTTGGTGCAGGGTGAGGCACGCGTAGGAGGGGGGTTTCATCACCGAGCGGGTGAACCGCATGCCGAGGTGCATGCCCTCGCCGAGGCAGGCTCGCAGGCGCGAGGGTCCAAGGCCTACGTCACTCTGGAGCCCTGCTGCCACCATGGCAGAACCGGGCCGTGTACCGAGGCCCTCATCAAGGCCGGGGTGCAGTCCGTGATTGTGGCCACAGAGGATCCGAACCCCAAAGTGGCCGGTCAGGGCCTGCAGCGTCTGCGTGACGCGGGCCTGGAGGTGCGTTGTGGGCTCTTTGCGGCCGAAGCTCAGGAGCTTAATCGCGGCTTTTTCAAACGCATGCGGATGGGGCGCCCTTGGGTCACAGCCAAAATGGCGCTGTCAGCCGATGGACGGGTTGCCCTACTCAATGGACAGAGCCAATGGATCAGCGACGAGGCCTCTCGCGCCGATGGGCATCATTTTCGCGCTCAGTCCTGTGCAGTGATCACCGGCCTTGGCACCTTTGAGCGTGATCACCCCCTACTGACCGTGCGCGCAGTCCAGACCAGCCGGCCGCCTGTTCGGCTGCTGCTCGACCCCTGGCTGCGTGCCGATCCCGATGCGGCTTTTTTCCAGCATGCCCATGCCTGGGTCGCTCACTGGGAGGGATTACCGCAGGCTGCGCAGGCCTCCGTGCAGCGGCTGCTGGCCAGGGGCGTGAGACTGTTGCCAATACCTGCTGAGCCTGGCGCAACCGATGGGCGCAGACTGAGCCTGACTGTCCTGCTCGAGTGCTTGGCTCAAGAGGGTATGAATGAACTTCTGTTGGAGGCGGGCCCCGGCCTTGCCTCCGAATTCGAGCGGCAAGGCCTCATCGACGAGTGGCTGCTCTATTGGGCGCCCGTCTTTCTGGGGGCTGGGCTTGGCCCTCTGAATCATCTCGATGGGGCCTTCAGTCGGCCTGCAGAGGCTCCAAGGTGGGTGATTTTAGAATCCAGCGGCGCCGGCCAGGGGCTGCGAATCCGTTTAAGGCGTCCTCGGACCGATACACTCTAGGCATGTTCACCGGAATCATTCAGGGCGTGGGTCAGATCGAGGCCGTCATGCCGCAATCCTCTGTGAAGGGCGCGACAGGGTCTGCCTGGGGCGATGAGCAAGGACTCAGGCTCATGGTGTCCTGGGGCTCGCTCGACGCAAGTGATGTGACCGAGGGTGACTCGGTAGCCCTCAATGGCGCCTGCATGACCGTGCTGCGTCCCGATGATCACGGCTTTGCAGTCGATGTCTCCCGAGAGAGCCTTGAGAAGACGGTCTCGCTAGACCAGCCCGGTCCGGTCAATTTGGAGAAGGCCCTAAGGCTACAAGATCGCCTGGGTGGGCACCTGGTCAGCGGCCATATCGATGGCACTGCGCAGGTGCTCGACATCCAATCACGCGGAGAGTCCACGGTATTGAAGGTGTTGGTGCCGGTTGCATTCGCGCCCTATCTCACCCCCAAGGGGTCCGTGGCGCTGCATGGGGTAAGCCTCACTGTGAATCAGCTCGAAGATCTCCCAGGCGATGCAGGCGCTGTAGTGACCTTGAACCTCATTCCTCACACATGGGCTGTCACCACGCTAAGAGACTTACGGGTGGGCAGTCATGTGAATTTTGAAGCCGATCAACTCGCCAAACAGGTGGCTCGCATGGTGTCTGCTCTTTCACATCGACCTTCCGCACGCTCAGGAGATGCGGCATGAATCCGTCCGAGCGCACGCTCAGCCCAACGGAGGACCTCATCGAAGCCATTCGCCGTGGTGAGATGGTGGTGCTGGTGGACGATGAAGACCGCGAGAATGAGGGTGATCTGGTCATGGCGGCCGATGCGGTTACGCCGGAGGCCATTAACTTCATGGCACGCTTCGGTCGCGGCCTGATCTGTCTGACGCTCACCCCAACACGCTGCGCGCAGCTGCAGCTCCCGCTCATGGTGAACCAGAACCGCACCCCTCATGGCACGGCCTTTACCGTTTCGATTGAGGCCGCCCAGGGCGTGACGACCGGCATCTCCGCTGCCGATCGCGCCACCACCATTGCCGCCGCTGTGGCACCGCATGCTAAGCCAACAGACTTGGTTCAGCCCGGGCATGTTTTTCCCCTCATGGCGCAGCCCGGCGGCGTTTTGGCACGAGCTGGCCACACGGAGGCCGGCTGCGACCTTGCAGACTTGGCTGGCCGGGCCCCTGCATCGGTCATCTGCGAGATTCTCAAAGACGATGGCAGCATGGCTCGCTTGCCGGACCTCCTTGTTTTTGCCCGCGAGCATGGGCTTTTGGTCGGCAGCATTGCAGACCTTATTCACTACCGAACGGCACATGAAAGTCTGGTGGAGCAGATCTCGGCATCGCTGCCTGCGCCGGAAGGCTGGCGGCTCATGGCCTATCGAGACAAAGCTGTGGGTCAGCCACACCTCGCATTGGTCATGGGAACCATTGAGCCTGATCAGGAGACTTTGGTGCGTGTGCATGAGCCGCTCACCCCGCTGGACCTCCTCGGGAGTAACAGCCCCCTGCACAGCTGGTCAGTCTCACGCGCCATGGCCACCATTGCCGAGCGCGGCAGGGGTGTGATTGTGCTGCTCAATGTGGCGCCCTCAGCCCAGACCATCTTTGATCAGATTGGCGGCGTGGTGGTGCCCTCGGCTGGGGCATCCAGCCTCGCATTGCGCAACTATGGCCTGGGCGCAGCCATCTTGAAGGACTTGGGTGTAGGGAAAATGCGCCTGCTTGCAAGGCCTCGCAAGATGCCCAGCATGGCAGGGTTTGGCCTCGAGGTCTGTGGCTACGGAACGGAATAAGGAGAGTCCAATGGATGTCAATCGCGTGGAGCCAGACTGGTCAGGAGATGGCCTTCGTATCGGTGTGGTGGTGGCTCGCTTCAATGAAGAGGTGACATCGATGCTTGAGTCGTCCTGTCTTCAGGCGCTTGCTGAGCATGGTGTGCTGCCGCAAGACATCACGGTTTTCTCCGTGCCAGGTGCGCTCGAAATTCCCTTGGTACTGGCCCAGGCAGCAGATACGGGGCGTTTCGACGCGCTCATCGCGCTGGGTGCTGTGATTCGGGGAGAGACCTATCATTTTGAGGTGGTCTCTAATGAATCCTGCGCAGGCGTCTCACGCGTGAGCCTGGACCATCGCGTGCCGGTGGCCAATGGCATTCTCACTACCGAGGATGACGACCAGGCGTTTGCACGCGCCGACGAGAAAGGGCGTGACTGCGCCATGGCCGCCATCGAGATGGCCAATCTGATTTTCGCCATCGATGAACAGACCGTTGAGGACGATGCGCGTGACGAATAATGCGCCCGATGCGCGCGCACGCAGTGCCCGCCGCCTGTCCCGTCTCATCACGGTGCAGAGCCTCTATCAGTGGCTCATTGCTCACGAAGAGTTGGGCGCAATCGAGGCCTTCGCGCGGGAGTCTGACGACTTCGCGCAGGCCGATGAGGCCTACTTCAAGGACTGTTTCTATGGGGCGGTTCGTCAGGTAGAGGCCTTGCAAGCCGATATTTTCCCTGTGCTCGATCGCCCATTGGCGCAGGTCTCGCCGGTCGAGCAGGCCATTCTCCTCCTCGGGGCCTATGAGCTGAAAGCCCATCCCGAGGTCCCGTTTCGGGTCGTCATCAATGAGGGGGTTGAGCTCGCGAAATCGCTGGGTGGCAACGAGGGGCATCGCTATATCAACGGCGTACTCGATCGGTTGGCTGGACAGCTGCGACCCCATGAGGCCAACAGCCGCTAGCCTCGCCCCGACGACCGGCGCGGGCATTGCACTGGGTCCGGGTCGCGAGTTCTCGCTCATTGATTCGCACATTCGCGCAGCAGCCGCACAGGCCACTGGGCCCTCGGTGGAGCTCGGTATTGGAGACGACGCGGCCCTGATTGCGCCCGATCCCACCCAATGGATTGCGGTGGCCGTCGACACCATGGTGGAGGGGCGTCACTATTGGCCGCACGCGGACCCCCACCTGCTGGGGCGCAAACTACTTGGCGTGAACCTGTCCGACCTCGCAGCGATGGGCGCTCGTCCGTTGGTGTGCACCTTGAGCCTATGCCTGCGGGAGGATTCCACCACCGATTGGCTCCGTTCGTTCACACAAGGCCTGGGCGAAGCGACCGCAGCCTTTGGCTGTGCTCTGGTCGGCGGAGACACCGTGCGACTGCCGGCAGGGGCACCCAATGTGCTGACCCTCCAGGTGCTGGGGCAGGTGCCACCCGGGCTGGCCCTGCGGCGAGATGGTATGAAGCCAGGCGATGAAATCTGGGTCTCGGGTCGCTTGGGCGACCCTGCCGATGCGGTCTCCACGCAGACCGACAGCGTCAAGCTTCATGAGCCGACGCCTCGACTGGATCTGGGGTACTTCCTTCGGGGAAGGGCCCACGCTGCCATCGATCTCTCCGATGGTCTGGTCTCCGAATTGGGGCACCTGTTGGCGGCCAGTGAGTCGCGGCTCGGCATGTCACTGAGCTTGAGGCTCAACCTTGATGCACTCTGCGCATGTCTGGGCGATCGCCTCACGGCGCACCTGCGCGAGGGCCGCCTCAGTCGCATGCAGGCCTGCACGCGTGCTGCGCAGGGTGGTGATGAGTATGAGTTGGTCTTCTCTGCCCCATGTGAGCAGCACGATGCGCTCGTACGCTGGGGGCTTGAGCACGGCCTCGCAATGACGCCGATTGGTTCCGTTCACGGGGTCAGTGACGCTCACCCGCAAGGTCTGGACTGGTGGTTTCAGGCGCAACGCTGCCAACCCGAGGACTGTCCGCGGGCGGGGTTTGATCACTTCGCTGCAGACACGGTGGCTTCGTAGTGGCCCAACACCCCGCGGCCCTCATGGCCAAGCCGACACTTGCCCACTGGATTGCGTTTGGCGGGGGTTCTGGCCTGTCCCCGTGGGCGCCGGGCACAGTAGGTACCCTCTGGGGGTGGCTGAGCTTTATTGCGCTCGATGGACTCTTCGGATCTGGCGTCTGGTGGGTGCTCCTGCCTGTGGGCTTGGCGGTGGGCATTTGGGCCTGCCGGGTGACGGCTGAGGCCCTGGGGGTGCACGATCACGGCGCGATTGTCTGCGACGAGGTACTGGCGATCTGGCTTGTGCTCTTTCTGCTTCCAAGGCCCGATGAGCCCTGGGGTACGTTAGCCGGCCAGGGCCTGGTTGGCTGGCCACTCGAGTGTGTGGCTGTGCTGGTGTTTCGGTTCTTCGACATCCTCAAGCCGCCCCCCATTGGCTGGATGGATCGCCGGCTCACCGGCGGCTGGGGCATTATGGCTGACGACCTCATGGCGGCGGCCTTCACACTGTTGGTCGTCTCCATACTGCTGCGGCTACTCGGGGTGATTGTATGACCCGCTCGGAATGCCTCATCGGCCTGGCTGTAGCGTTCTTTGCCCAACGGGCGCAGCTGCGCTTGATCACCGCAGAGTCTTGCACCGGGGGTTTGGCGGCCTCCTGGGTCACCCAACGCGCGGGCTCGAGTGCCTGGTTTGAGGGTGGTGTGGTGAGCTATAGCAACCATCTCAAGCAGGCCGTGCTCGGGGTGTCCGAAGCGGACCTGCGGGCTGCGGGAGCCGTGAGCGAGCCGGTGGTACTGGCCATGGCCGAGGGTGCGGTGGGTCGGCTTGGCATGGCAGGTGTTGCTTATGGAGCCTGTGCCATTACGGGAGTTGCGGGGCCCTCGGGGGGCAGCCCCGAAAAACCCGTGGGCACGGTCTGGTTCGCGTGGGCCTTGCCGCATCAGCCCACCCATGCCGCTCGACGCTTTTTCACTGGTGACCGGGAGTCCATTCAGCGGCAGGCGGCTTGGTTTGCGCTCTCCGAATGGTGCGGCCGGCTCACGACGGGGGCTGCGCGGCCGCCATCGACTGGCTGATGCACCGCGCAACGGGCTCTTATTAGGCTGCGCATGTATTCCTTCACGTTCACCTTGAATGCTGTTTATTTATACAGTACTCTTCTCCTCACTCCCACAAAGGACCTTAGACATGGATGACAAGACCAAAACCGAGAAAGCCAAAGCCCTTGCAGCCGCCATTGCCCAAATCGAAAAACAGTTTGGCAAAGGCTCGATCATGCGCATGGGTGAAAATGAGCAAGCGCCCGACATTCAAACCGTCTCCACCGGCTCCTTGGGTCTCGATATAGCGCTGGGCGCCGGTGGTCTTCCCCGCGGTCGAGTGGTCGAAATCTACGGACCAGAGTCTTCTGGAAAGACCACCCTCACGCTGCAGGTCATTGCTGAAATGCAAAAGCTCGGCGGCACCTGCGCCTTCGTCGATGCCGAGCATGCGCTCGATACCCAATACGCGCAGAAGCTCGGGGTGCAACTCTCCGATCTGCTCATTTCTCAGCCGGACACCGGCGAGCAGGCGCTCGAAATTGTCGATGCCCTCGTCCGGTCCGGTTCCGTTGACCTCATCGTGGTCGACTCCGTCGCAGCGCTCACGCCCAAGGCCGAAATCGAGGGCGACATGGGCGATTCCCTGCCCGGCCTTCAGGCCCGTCTCATGTCTCAGGCCTTGCGCAAGCTCACGGGTACCATCAGCCGCACCAATACCCTCGTTATTTTCATCAATCAGATCCGCATGAAGATTGGTGTCATGTTTGGAAGCCCAGAGACCACAACCGGTGGCAACGCGCTCAAGTTCTACGCATCGGTTCGGCTCGACATTCGTCGGGTCGGATCCCTCAAGAAGGGTGAGGAGGTCATCGGCTCCGAGACCAAAGTGAAGGTCGTGAAGAACAAAGTGGCACCACCGTTTAAGGCAGCTGGTTTCGACATTCTTTACGGTGAGGGCATCTCTCGTGAGGGCGAAATTCTGGACCTTGGGTCCGAGCAAAATATTGTCGAGAAGTCGGGCTCTTGGTACAGCTACAACGGCGACCGCATTGGCCAAGGCCGCGACAACGCTCGCGAGTTCCTGCGCCAGAACCCAGCCATGGCCTTCGAAATCGAGAACAAGATTCGCGAGGCCTATGGCGTTGCAGTCCGGGCGGTCGGGCCTGTCGCTGGGCAGGCTGCCCAAGCCACCGAGTCCTAGCCTTTTTCGTAATTGCGCATGGCCCGCGCCGCGCAGTCATTGCTCTCGCGTGGTGTGGCCCTTCTGGCTAGGCGAGAGCACTCTCGCCTTGAGCTTGCCCGCAAGCTCTCCCCCCATGCCGAATCCCTCGAGCAACTTGCAGACGTCTTGAATCGGCTCGCCGAGACGGGCCTGCTCTCCGATACCCGTTTTGCGGAGGCCCTCGTCAGGGTCCGGGGCCAAGGCTATGGCCTTGCCCGGCTCAGGGGTGAGCTCAATCAAAAGGGAGTGAGCGAGGCCCATTGCGAGGCTGCGCTTCAAGAGGCCCGCCAGACCGAGGCCAGTCGTCACTTTGAGGTCTGGAGGAAGCGGTTTGGGCAGCCCCCAAGCGCGCTCGCCGAGAAGGCCAAGCAGCAACGTTTTATGGCGGCTAGGGGCTTTTCTCCCGAGCTCTACCGCGCGCTCGAGCGGCGTGGGTTTCAGGCGCCAGACGCCGATTTTTCGTCATGAGCTGCGTGCTACCATCCACCCATTAAGGCCGACGGCGACCCCGCGGGGCGATCAAGTCGCCTTCAGATATTTTTATCTCAGGGAGCGCAGTGCCATGAAAATCCATGAATATCAGGGCAAGGAGATTCTCCGTCGCTACGGTGTTGCAGTGCCGCGCGGCGTCCCTTGTTTTTCCGTCGACGAGGCCGTAGCAGCGGCAGAGGGCCTGGGTGGCCCAGTCTGGGTGGTAAAGGCCCAGATCCACGCGGGTGGCCGCGGCAAGGGTGGGGGCGTCAAGCTTGCCCGCTCGATTGACGAGGTCCGTAGCCACGCTCAGGCCATTCTTGGCATGCAGCTCATCACCCACCAGACAGGCCCCCAGGGGCAGCCGGTTCGCCGCCTGCTCATTGAGGAAGGGGCTGACATCCAGAAGGAGCTCTATGTCGCCGTCGTGACGGATCGTGTCACTCAGAAGGTTTGTGTGATGGCCTCCTCTGAGGGCGGTATGGACATCGAAGAGGTGGCTCATAGCCATCCCGAGAAAATCCACAAGGTGTTTGTGGACCCAGCCCATGGCCTATCTGATAGCGATGCAGATCAGCTCTCGACAGCCATCGGAGTGCCTGCTGCTTCGCTGGCGCAGGCCCGCACTGTGCTCAAGGGCCTCTATCAGGCGTTCTGGGAGACCGATGCCTCACTCGCAGAGATTAACCCGCTCATCCTGACCGGAGACGGCCGCGTGGTGGCGCTCGATGCCAAGTGGAACTTCGATTCCAACGCTCTCTATCGTCACGAAGACATCGTGGCCATGCGCGATCTCGATGAAGAAGATCCCGCCGAGATCGAGGCCTCCAAGTTCGATCTCGCCTACATTCAGCTCGATGGCAATATCGGGTGCCTGGTGAATGGTGCAGGGCTGGCCATGGCCACCATGGACACCATCAAGCTCTTCGGTGGTGAACCCGCAAACTTTCTCGATGTGGGCGGCGGTGCGACGACCGAGAAGGTCACCGAGGCCTTCAAGATCATGCTCTCCAACCCCAAAGTCAAGGCGATTCTGGTGAACATCTTTGGCGGCATCATGCGCTGCGATGTCATCGCTGAGGGCGTCGTCGCTGCCTCTCGTGCGGTGGGTTTGAACGTGCCGTTGGTGGTCCGCATGAAGGGCACCAACGAGGACCTTGGCAAGAAAATTCTTGCCGAGTCGGGTCTCCCCATCATCGCTGCCGACACCATGGCTCAGGCTGCTGAGCGTGTTGTTGCGGCCGTCAAGGCTTAAGGAAGGGCCACGTCATGTCTATTCTCATCAACAAAGACACCAAGGTCATCACACAGGGCATTACCGGAAAGACGGGCCAGTTTCATACGCGCATGTGCCGCGACTATGCCAATGGTCAGAACTGCTTCGTTGCGGGCGTCAACCCCAAAAAGGCCGGTGAGGATTTCGAGGGCATTCCCATTTACGCCTCGGTCAGCGATGCCAAGCAGGCGACAGGGGCGACGGTCTCGGTCATTTACGTGCCGCCTGCTGGTGCGGCGGACGCCATCTGGGAAGCCGTGCAGGCGCAGCTCGACCTGGTCATCTGCATCACTGAAGGCATTCCGGTTCGCGACATGATGGTCGTGCGCAACAAAATGAAGGCGGCTGGGAGCAAGACCCTGCTGCTCGGTCCCAACTGCCCTGGGCTCATCACCCCCGACGAAATCAAGATCGGCATCATGCCTGGCCACATTCACCGCAAGGGGCGCATCGGGATCGTCTCGCGCTCTGGCACGCTCACTTACGAAGCCGTGGGGCAGGTTACTGAGCTCGGGCTTGGTCAGTCTTCCGCGGTGGGTATTGGCGGAGACCCAATTAATGGCATCAAGCACATCGACGTGCTTCAGATGTTCAACGACGACCCCGAGACCGATGCCGTCATCATGATTGGCGAGATCGGTGGACCGGACGAGGTCAATGCCGCGCTCTGGGCGAAGGAGCACATGAAAAAGCCCGTCGTGGGCTTTATTGCGGGGGTGACAGCGCCTCCAGGCAAGCGCATGGGGCATGCTGGTGCGCTGATTTCTGGCGGTGCAGACACGGCCGAGGCCAAGCTTGAGGTCATGGAAGCCTGCGGCATTCGCACCACCAAGAACCCATCAGAAATGGGCAAGCTTCTCAAGAGCGTGCTCTAGCCCGTCGGCCAACAGAAGCGAGACCAGAACAGGGCAGGCGGCACGTCTGCTCTGTTTGTTACCGACCCCAACCGCTACACTATCGACTATGCACAATCATCCATCATCTTCCGGACGCTCGAGCTGGTCTTTGCTGCGCGTCATGGGCCTGCTCATCGTCATTGGCGTTGGGCTTGCGGCCCTCGTTCGCTAGCTGCTCACCACCTCAAGGTTATCGATCAGTCGGGTTGCGCCAAGTTTGGCTGCAGCGAGAATCACTACGGGCTCTCCTTGACGTAACGCCTCTGCAGTGGGCCTTGCGAGGTCTCTCTGCTGTCGAATGGTGAGGTAGTCTGGTTTCCACCCTCTGAGCCGAAGGCTCTGCTCGCCTGCGGCCTCAAGCTCTGTGCAGAGGTCATCGGCTAGCTGTTGCGAAGCGATGGCCTGCGAGAGCCGCTTGCTCATCTCCTGCAAGGTTGCGTAGAGGCGCGGGGCCTCTGCTCGTTCGTCGGCGCTGAGATAGGCATTGCGGGAGGAGAGCGCAAGGCCGTCTGCATCGCGAATGGTCTCGGCGGAGAGAATTTCGGTCGGCAAGGCGAACTGCTGGCACATCTGCCGCACCAGCATCTGTTGTTGGTAGTCCTTCTTTCCAAAGACGGCGACCTGCGGACTCACACAATTAAAGAGCTTGAGCACCACAGTCGAGACACCAACAAAAAAACCGGGCCGAAACTCACCCTCAAGAATGTCTCCGAGCTGCGTGGGGGCTTGAACGCGAAACTCCTGAGGCACGGGGTACATCTCCCGCTCGTCCGGTGCGAACAAGACGTACACGCCCTCGGCCTCCAGCTTTGCTGCGTCGGCTTCGAGCTGACGCGGATAGCGATCAAAGTCCTCGTGTGGTGCGAACTGAAGCCGGTTGACGAAAATAGAGGCCACAACGGGATCACCATGCCGGGCTGCGATACGCATCAGCGACAAGTGGCCCTCGTGCAGGCTACCCATAGTGGGGACAAAGGCGGTGCGGAGTTGCCCACGGAGCTGGGACCGCAGTTCATCGATGGTTTTGACGATTTTCATGCGCTGAGATTGAAAAAGCTGCGTCGCCCCCGAAAGCCGGAAATCTGCTGCACCAGGGCCTCAAAGTCTGGCTCTCGGTCGATGGGGTTGAGGGCTGCTGTGTTCACGATGAGCAGAGGCGCGTCATCGTAGTGGTGAAAAAACTGAGTGTAGGCCTCAGAGAGTCGCGTCAGGTAGTCGGCCGAGAGGCTCTGCTCCATTGGAATGCCACGCTCGCGAATGCGCTCGATCAGCTGGTCGGGGCTGGCCTGAAGCACGACCACTAGGTCTGGCGTGGGCATTTGTGGCCGAAGCGAGTCGTAGATTTTTCGGTAGAGCCGCTGCTCGTCGTCCGTCAGGGTGAGAGCAGCAAAGAGCGGGTCTTTCTCAATCATGAAGTCGCTCACCAGGTGCTCGGAGAAGAGGTCTCGCTGTGAGAGGTCTCGAAGCTGATCTACCCGTTGGAACAAAAAGAACAACTGAGTGGGAAGTGCATAGCGCTGAGAGTCTCGATAGAAACGCTCGAGGAAAGGGTTGGCCTCAGGGGCTTCGAAAAGGGTCTCATAGCCAAAGCGCTGCGCAAATTTCCGGGTGAGTGAGGTCTTGCCGACACCAATCGGACCCTCGAACACGATGGATCGAAAGCGGTCCGTCCAGGCGGGGCGCTCCGTGGGTCGCTCCGCGTGCATCTCAGGGTGCAGTGACATGGTCCAGTGCTGATTGAACGGTCGTCATGCGAGAGACCGCACCCGGATCGTCTCGCAAAGCCTGAGAGAGCAGGGCTTCAACCGTGGGGGCCTGAGGACTCTCTTGCAGGCGCAGGGCGGGTCTGAGCTCTGCCAGTGGGGCGAGGACAAAGGCTCGACTGGCCGCTCGTGGGTGGGGAAGTGTCAGGTGAGGCAGATTGATGCTCAGGTTGTCCATCCAGAGCAGGTCAAGGTCAAGCGTACGAGCTGGCGATGTGGCCTGTTTCTCGGACGGGCGGTGCCGACCGAATGAGGCTTCAATCTCGAGCAATCGCTCGAGCAACGGCTCTGGCGAGAGCTGGCTCTCAATCTCAGCGGCTGCATTGACGAAGTCTGGGCCCTGGGCGCGCACGGGACGACTCTTCCAGAGTGATGAGCAGCTCAACACCCGAATGCCCGGTGTGGCTTCGAGTACGTGGAGTGCGGAACGCAGTGTGGCTGCAGGGCTTTGGCCATCAAAGGGCAGGTTGGCACCCAGCCCAATCAGGGCCCGATGGGCGCCTGCTACACCACATCCCGCGTTCATTTGCGCGGGCCCCTTCGCCGCCGGCGGGGCTTTGTGCTGCTGGAGCTGGGCAGTTTGGCCGCTTCCTCAATGAGGGTGGCGCGCGCCTCGTCGCTGCTCTGTGCGAAATCAGTCCACCAGTCAGCCAGGGCCTGGTCTGCCTCCCCCGATTCTGCACGCAGCAGCAGGAAGTCATAGCCTGCGCGATAGCGCAGATGCTCGAGCAGCCTGTAGGGCGAGGCACCAACACGCTTCTCAAAACGCGGCTGCAGCATCCAGATCTCACGCAGGTCAGAGACGACCCGCCGCTGAATGGCCAGAGCCTCGAGGTTGGTCTCAATCACCTCATCGATGGCGCGCTGAAGCGCAGGCCCCGAGCGTTCTCCGGAGGCCTGCAAGCTGCGCCACTGCCGCACGACCAGATGCCAGAGCAGGGTCGCAAACAAGAATCCAACTGAAAGGGGCTTGCCCGCATGGACGCGCTCGTCTGTGCTCGCCAGCGCCAGTTCGACGAAGCGCAGCGCTTGGGCCCGCTCTTCATCGGTACCCTCTGGCTCGAGCACGACATCGACGAGAGGCAGGCAGCCATGGTGCAGTCCGTAGTCGCGCAGACCCTTCAAAGCAGCCATAGCTTGCCCCGACTGCAGGAGCTTGACCATCTCGTCGAAGAGGCGGGCGTCGGGCACGTTGTGGATGAGGTCGGCCAGTTCAGCAATGGGTGAGCGCGTCGCGGGCTCGGGCGTGAAGCCCAGCTTGGCCGAGAAGCGCACCACACGGAGCATGCGCACGGGATCTTCGCGATACCGCTGGCTGGGCTCCCCAATCATGCGAATGCATCGACGCTCAAGGTCGCGCACGCCGTCGTGGTAGTCGAGGACCGTATCGCTCAAAGGATCGTAATAAAGCGCGTTGATGGTGAAATCTCGTCGCGCCGCATCCTCATGCTGCTCGCCAAAGGTGTTGTCGCGCAGTACGCGTCCGTGCGCGTCGGTCTCTTGATTGTCGGGCGCAAGTGCGCGAAAGGTGGAGACCTCGATGGTCTCTGGGCCAAAGAGCACATGCACGATCTGAAAGCGTCTGCCAATGACGCGGGCGCGCCGAAAGAGCCGCTGAACTTCTTCCGGGGTGGCGTTTGTAGCTACGTCGAAGTCCTTCGGGCGCATGCCGAGCAGGAGGTCGCGCACCGCTCCGCCCACAATAAAGGCCTTAAAGCCACCCTTCTGGAGCCCTTCCACTGTGCGCAATGCGCCCGAGGAGACGAGATGTCGGTCGACTCCAATCTTGCTGGCTTTGTGGATTTTAGGATCGTGGCGGGCAGCCCGGCCGTGGCCATGGGCATGGCCGGGGGCGAGACGCGCCAAGGATCTCAGCAGCTTTTTGATCACGGTGGCAAAGGGTATCAGGTTGCGCCGGGTTGTTGCGCAAACAGCTCGAGTATGGGCCAGCCCTGTTCCTGCGCATGCGCCCGAAGGGTGGGGTCAGGGTTGACTGCGACGGGATGCGTAACGCGCGCAAGCAGTGGCAGGTCGTTGCGGCTGTCGCTGTAGAAAAAGGATGTTTCGAAAGCATCTAGGTCGCAGTCGAGCGTTGCGAGCCACTGTCTCACGCGCGTGACCTTGCCCTCTTGGAAGCTGGGCAGACCAAAGTGTCGGCCGGTGTAGCGGCCCTCGCGATCACGCTCGACCTGCGTGGCAATCAGATGCTCAATGCCAAAGGCGTTTGCAATGGGCTGGGTAACAAAGTCGTTGGTAGCCGTCACCAGTGCCATAAGATCGCCCCGAGCACGATGCTGCTCGACGAGTGCCCTGGCTTGCGGGCGGATCTGGGGAAGAATCTTGGTGGCGAGGAAGTCTTCTCTCCACGCATGCAGCTGCTCCACCGGATGCTGCGCCAAGGGGCCGAGCTGAAAGGCGAGGAACTCGTCCATATTCAGACAGCCTTGCTTGTATTGCTCGTAGAAATAGTCGTTGCGGATGGTGTGCCAGCTCGCATCGACCACGCCCAACTCCACCAGTTGTTGGGCCCAGAGGACATCTCTATCGACAGGCAACAGGGTGTGGTCTAGATCGAAAAGGGCCAGGCCGCTTGGGCGGGAAGAGCGGGACGGACGGGGAGATTCGGTGTTGGCCATGAGAATTTAAGGAGTGGTTGAGAAGCCCTCTGCCACGCTGCGCAGCAGCGGCACACTGATCGGGCGCTTTTGTTGCAGCGCGGCTTGGTTGACGGCCTGCAAGACCCCGCAGAGCCAGCCCAGGTGGCGCGGCATGCGCTGGAGCATATAGAGAAAAATGCCATCAAATTGAGTGTCATCGGGCCGGGCCATCCAGCCCAGGGCCTGCGCCTTCTGACGCAGCACGCGTAATTGGTCTGACTCGCCCAGAGGCACCAGGGGGTAGACCAAGCCCTGCGCCAGTCGAGTGCGTAGGTCCTCCCGAAAGCCCAGTGCCCCAAGTGACTGGGGAGACTGCCCTGAACTGGCGACCAGCGGCGCGGCTGAAGGCGCCCCAACCAGCCGCGCAAAAAGGGCCTGCTGCAGGACTTGGCTGGCGTGCTCAAGGTTGTCGATGAGCAGCGGCAGGTCGACCGAAGCGAGCGCCTCGCGTTGACTGGGGGTTAGTGCCTGCTGGGTTTGAGTGGCGGCGGCCAGCGTGATCAGATGATGATCCTGTGACTGCTCACCCATGCGGCGACTGAGTGCCTGCAGGGCGGCGGTCTTGCCGCTTGCAGGTCCACCCCAGAGCAGCAGCCTGCCCTCGGGCGGCCGCTCACCATCGGCAAGCCTGTTAAGCCACGCCCAGGCCTCGGCGTTTTCTCCCACCACAACCCGCTCCAGCGCAGGCGGGGACTCCTCGATGAGTCCAAGAATCAGTTGTTGGTCGCTCACGCTAAACTATTGCATGCACTCTTCATCTACAGGCCTGTCTTACCGAGATGCCGGTGTCGACATTGACGCTGGCGATGCGTTGGTTGATCGAATTAAGCCCCTTGCCAAGCGCACCATGCGCCCAGAAGTGCTTGGGGGCATTGGCGGGTTCGGGGCCCTTTGCCGCATTCCCACGGGTTATCGCGAACCGATCCTCGTGTCCGGCACCGATGGCGTTGGCACCAAGCTCAAGCTGGCCTTCGCCTTGAATCAGCACCGCACCGTGGGCATCGATCTGGTGGCCATGAGCGTGAACGACATTCTAGTTCAAGGGGCGGAGCCGCTCTTCTTTCTGGATTACTTCGCCTGCGGCCATCTCTCCGTAGACCAGGCGGCCGACGTAGTTGCGGGTATTGCCGCGGGCTGTGAACAGTCGGGCTGCGCGCTGATCGGTGGCGAGACAGCCGAAATGCCCAGCATGTACCCCGATGGTGAGTACGACCTCGCAGGGTTTGCAGTGGGCGTTGCCGAACGCGAGCACCTGATTACTGGCGCACAGGTACAGGCCGGCGATCAGATCCTCGGACTGGCCTCGAGTGGCTTTCACAGCAATGGCTACTCACTGGTGCGTGCGGTCCTCACCCGTGCCCTGGGCGAGATCAGTCCCAACACACTCGCCTCCGTGTTGCTGCCCGCGCATGAGGGCGATACCCAGCTTGAGCCTTTGGCCGACTTGGTCATGGCACCCACCCGCCTCTACGTGAAGCCCGTGCTCTCAGCCTTGTCTGCGCATCGAGACGCCATTCACGCGCTGGCGCACATCACAGGCGGTGGCCTCGTGGGCAATGTGCCGCGGGTGCTGCCGGAGGGCCTCACCGCAGTGCTTCAATCCAGTGCGTGGCCCATGCCCCCGGTCATGCAGTGGGTGCAGGCACAAGGCGCCATCGAGACTGCAGAAATGCATCGCGTCTTTAACTGCGGCATTGGCATGGTGGTCGTGGTTGCCGCAGACCAGGCTGAGGCGGTCGCTGCCCATCTCACCGCACAGGGCGAGCGGGTGTTTCAGATCGGTCAGGTGCGCAACCGTCAGCCGGGTGAAGACCAAACGGTCATCAACTGATCGAGGCTTGCAGTCTCGGCTGCAAGGGCGTGCACGAACCCTGAAGACTCAAAGCTGCGCAGCCAGGTGATCTGGCGCTTGGCAAGCTGTCGCGTGGCCTCAATGCCTTTCTGTATGAAGGCCTCTTTGCTGAGCGCACCGGTTAGATGCAGCCAGGCCTGACGGTACCCCACACTGCGCATGCTCGGGTGCTCGGGTGTGAGTCCCGGCCGCTGCATCAGGTTTTGCACCTCATCCAACAACCCTCGCTCGACCATTTCCTTAAAGCGCACTGCGATGCGTGCATGCAGCCATTCGCGGTGCTCTGGTAGCAGGGCGATGGTGCGCATCGGCAAGGCAGTGAGTCGATCTTCAGGGGTGTCCTGGCTCTCCCGGATCCATGCTGATAGAGGCTTTTGGGTATGGCGCCAGACCTCCAGCGCTCGGCTGATGCGCTGGGCATCGTTGACCGCCAGGCGGTGTGCCGTTTGAGGGTCTACCTTCATGAGCTCTGCGTGAAGTGCAGGCCATCCAAGGGACTGAGCTTCGGCCGCCAGCGCGGCTCTCACGGACTCTGGCGTCTGAGGCAGAAAGTCGAGTCCCTGGGCAAGTGCTTTGAAGTAGAGCATCGTGCCACCGACGATCAGGGGTTGCGCGCCTCGGGCTCGGATCAGGCCAATCGTTCGGCAGACATCGGCATGGCAGCGGGCTACGGAGTAGGGCTCCTCTGGTTCAATCAGATCAATCAGATGATGCGCAACGGCTTGTCGCTCCTCAATAGAGGGCTTTGCGGTTCCAAGATCGAGTCCGCGATAGATCTGGGCTGAGTCGAGGCTGATGATCTCGACGGGGGCGCAGGACGCTGATGCAGCCTGGGTCAGTGCATACGCCATGGCGAGGCCGGACTTTCCGCTGGCAGTCGGCCCAATAAGGCAGCACACGGGGTGGTCTACCACCGCCTGCATCACTGGCCTCGCAGAAAGAGTCGATCGAGCGCGGCGAGGTCTACCTGAACCCAGGTGGGGCGTCCGTGATTGCACTGCCCTGAACGTTCGGTCTGCTCCATGTCTCTGAGCAGTGCGTTCATTTCAAGCAGACTGAGGGAGCGGTTGGCACGCACAGCCGCGTGACAGGCCATGGTCGCGAGGACCTGATTGAGTGCCGCTTCAGTCTGTGTTGCGACGCCATGCGCAGCAAGCTCTCGCAGCGTGTCTCTCACCAAGGCACTGGGGTCAGACTGGGCGAGATCCATGGGAACGCCGCGGATGGCCAGGGTCTCAGGCCCCAGGCGTGTAAGCCAGAAGCCCAGCCGCGTGAGGGTGGCCTCGTGCTGCTGACTGGCCTCCCACTCGAGGGGCTCCACCTGCAGGCTCACCGGACTGAGCAGCGATTGCATGGCGCACTGGTGCGAGGCCTTCATGCGCTCGTAGACAATGCGTTCATGGGCTGCATGCATGTCGACCAGAACGAGGCCATGCTGGTTCTGCGCGAGGATGTAAATGCCATGGAGTTGGGCGAGTGCCTGTCCTAGGGGTTCGGCCAGTGAGGGCTGATAACGCACGGGCTCCTCTGCGCTAATCGGCGTCCATTCGGTCTGTGCCACTGGCAGGTCGAGGGCTTGCACCCGGCTGACTGTGGGCCAGGGAAGTGGCCCGGTCTCACTCACACGGGGCGTGACCCAGGCCGTGGGTTTTGGGGCAACCGTCGTGGCCCCTCCGAGCGCTCTCTGGCAAGCCTCTCGAACCGCGCGATAGACCGCCTGAGGGTCTTGAAAACGCACCTCATGCTTTGCCGGATGCACGTTCACATCCACCAGGCTGGGGTCAAGGCTGAGCTTTAAGACCCACTTGGGTTGACGGTCTCCGTGCAGAACATCGGCATAGGCGCTCTTGACGGCATGCGAGAGGCTGCGGTCGCGAATGGGGCGTCCATTCAGGCTGATGTACTGCTGATCAGTTCGCCCACCCGCTTCGGTTGGCGCCTGAAGGTAGACCTGCAATGAGAGCGGACCGGCCTCGCTCTCGGCGATGCGCAGCTGCTCGACTGGCAGCTCCAAGAGGGCTGCAACTCGTTCGGCGGCTGGGCTTGGCGCGAGCCGCAGTGTGACGCGGCCTTGATGGCTGAGTTGAAAGGCCAGCTCAGGGCGGTGAAGCGCCTCGCGCACCAGTGCCTCTTTGGCATGGGCGTATTCGGTCGCTGGGCTCTTGAGAAAGCGTCTGCGTGCAGGCACGTGGTGAAAAAGCCCCAGCACATCCATGGTGGTGCCCACCCCGCCTGCGGCTGGCTCTTGCTGCCATCGGCCGCTCTGATTGGTCATGCAACTGGCGTGGTTCGACTGTGCGGTGCGGCTCACAATCGAGAGCTCAGCCACAGAGGCAATCGCTGCGAGGGCTTCCCCTCGAAAGCCATGACTGGTGACCGCACTCAGGTCGTCGAGCGTGCGAATCTTGCTGGTTGCGTGGCGCAGCACGGCGAGCGGCAGTTCCTCGGCCTCAATGCCACAGCCGTCGTCCTTGACCTGAATACGCCGTATGCCACCCTCTTCAAGGGTGACCTGAATAGACTGTGCGCGGGCATCGATGGCGTTCTCTACTAACTCTTTCACCACGGAGGCCGGGCGCTCGATTACTTCGCCTGCAGCAATCTGGCTGATAAGGGCATCGGGAAGGAGCGCAATCGAGGGCATAAACGCAGCTTAGCGTGTCCTTGACGTGTCACGCTCAGGAGAGCTTGGCGCGCCGCGCGAGCGGGGGGTTGTTCTCGAGGTAGGCGAGCAGGCCATCGACGACAGCCTGAGCGATCTGGTCCTGGTAGCGGTCGTCCCGGAGTCGTCGCTCCTCATCGGGATTACTAATGAAGGCGGTCTCGATGAGGATTGAGGGAATATCGGGCGCCTTGAGAACCGCAAAGCCCGCTTGTTCGACCTGCCGTTTGTGCAGGGTGTTGACGGTGCCAATCTCTGTGAGCACGGCTTTGGCAAGCTTAAGAGAGTCTTTAATCTGGGCGGCTGTGGACATGTCGAGCAGGGTCTGGGTGACCAATCGATCTTTGCTCTCAATTGAGAGTCCTCCAATCTCATCGGATCGGTTCTCCTGCTTGGCCATCCATCGGGCGGCAGCGCTGCTTGCACCGCGTTCGGAGAGTACGTAAACCGATGAGCCTTTGGCATGCGGAGAGACCCAGGCATCTGCGTGAATACTCACAAAAAGGTCCGCCCGCACGGCTCTGGCCTTTTGCACCCGCCGGCCCAAGGGCACAAAGTAATCGCCATCGCGGGTGAGAAAGGCCTTGATGTTTGGCTGCTGGTCAATGCGTCGCTTCACTCGCCTTGCAATGGCCAGCACGATGTCTTTTTCCCGTGCGCCGCTCTTCCCAATTGCGCCCGGGTCCTCCCCTCCGTGACCCGGGTCCAGGGCAATCGTGACCAAACGCTGGACTGCAGGCTCCTGACCGGGGGTGTTCGCGAAATCCGCAATGGGATCTCGCTCGGTTGATTGCAAGAACGCGAGGAGTGGGTCCTTCTCCTGGGCGGGGTAGAAGTCAAACACCAGACGATGGGCGTACTGTGCGACAGGCATCAGGGTGAAGACCTGGGGCTTGACGGGCTGCTTGAGGTCGAACACCAGACGTACGACTGTCGGCTGAAACTGCCCCACCCGCACACTTGCGATGTACGGGTCATTGGGTGCGATGCTCGCGACCAAGTCTTTGAGCGCAGGGCTGAGTTGCATGCCGTCAATGTCCACCACCAAGCGGTCGGGTTGGCTCAGCAGACTGGTACGAAAGGCGATGCCTGGGGTGTCATGCTCAATCGCAACGCGGGTGTAGTCCCGTGCGGGCCAGAGTCGAACCGCCAGCACCTCAATGGCCTTTGCATCGGTTGGCTGAAGGCCCAGCAGCAGGGTCGCACCCGCAGCCAGGAGCAGGTGACGTCTCTCGCCTGAGGCCAAGCCAGGTGTCGAGCGTGCAGAGGTCTGCGCCTGAGTCTCGGGTAAAGGCTTGCGAGACAGGATCGTCAGAGACCGTGGCCCCTCGGGGTCTTCTGGGTTGGCGAAGTCTAGGGCCAGTTGGATGTCCGCCAGGGGAAGCCCATCGGCCATTTCGGGCCATTCGATGAGGACCAGTTGCTGGCCATCGAGTAGGTCGCGCAGGCCCAGGTCTCGCCAGTCCTGTGGGGATTTCAGACGATAGAAGTCACAGTGATGGGCGGGGCCAATCCAGGTGTCGTAGGGTTCAATGACAGAGAAACTGGGGCTCTTGACCCGGCCGTCGACCCCTAAGCTGCGCAACAGACCGCGCACCAGGGTGGTTTTACCCGCACCGAGGCTGCCGCTCAGGGTGATGAGCCTGAGCCCTGTGGTCTGAATGTCGCGCGCCAAGGCGGCCCCAACCTGGGAGAGGTGGGTCTCATCGAGCGCATTGAAGTGGAGGCGGGTCTGGTCAACAATCATTGAATGACACATTCTTCTGAGCATCCTACCGCGCTCGGGCTTCCTCACGAACCGGATGTTCAATGCATTGAGCAGTTTGTCGACAGCCTCTGGCTCGAGCAAGGGCTTTCGCCGAACACACAGGCCGCGTATCGGCGCGATCTCGTGAGCCTGGCGAAGACCCGAACCTTATGCTCGATCGATGAGGCCGCCGTGCAGTCATTCCTGCTGGAGCGACAGACCGCGCTTCGGCCAGCGAGTTTCAACCGGCTGGTCTCTGTGCTCAGACGGTTCTTTCGCTGGCAGCTGCAACGGGGTCAGCGAGCCGATGACCCGCTGCGCCGGGTGCGTGCGGCCAAGCAGCCCAGCCGCTTCCCCAAGGCACCGACGGAGCTGCAGGTCGAGGCACTGCTTGCGGCGCCGAACCTAGAGCATCCGCGCGGTGTGCGGGATCGCACCATGCTCGAGCTCATGTATGGCACAGGCCTGCGCGTGAGCGAACTCACGGAGCTCAGCATGGTGGCGCTCAGCCAGACCGAGGGCTTGCTGCGGCTCACTGGCAAAGGGGGCAAGGAGCGCCTCGTGCCATTCGGGGCAGAGGCGGGTCACTGGCTCTCACGCTACCTGCAGGAGTCTCGACCTCTGATTCTTGGTCCGCGCCTCTCCACAGCAGTCTTCGTAACTGAGCGCGGCCGTGAGATGACGCGGCAGTATTTTTGGCAGCTCATTCAGCGTTATGCGCAGCAGGCCGGTATTGCGCTTCGTCTCTCACCGCATAGCCTGCGCCACGCCTTTGCCACTCATTTGCTCAACCACGGCGCAGATCTGCGTGCCGTTCAACTGCTGCTCGGACACTCAGATATTTCAACCACCCAGGTCTACACCCATGTCGCACGAGAGCGCCTTGCGGTGCTCTACGCGCAGCACCATCCGAGGGCCTAGTTGGGCATAATCGCGGCATGTTGACGGTATTTTCCGCAGAAGACGCTGGGCTGGTCACACTCTGGCTTGTAGTGGCAGCGTACGCCATTGGGTCCGTATCTTTTGCCATTGTGGTGAGCCGGCTGCGGGGCTTGGCAGACCCGCGCAGCTATGGCTCTAAGAACCCCGGTGCGACCAATATGCTGCGAACGGGAGACCGCCTCGCGGCAGCACTCACTCTCGCGGGAGATGCAGCAAAGGGCGTGGCAGCGGTCGCCTTGGGCCGGTATTTGGTGGGTGAAGACTGGACTGCCCTCTCGCTTACGGGCTTGGCTGCTTTTTTGGGGCACCTCTACCCGCTTTGGCATCGGTTCCAGGGCGGCAAGGGCGTGGCCACAGCCCTAGGCGTCCTGATCGCATTTTCGCTCCCGGTAGGACTTGCCTGCCTTGCGACATGGCTGGTGGTGTTTAGGGCCAGCAAAATCTCATCGCTCTCTGCGCTGACCGCGGCCTTGCTTGCACCGATCTGGTGGTGGCTGCTGGGGCCCGATGGAGGCCTGGTTGCTCAGTTGGTGGTCATGCTGATGGCGGTACTGCTGTTGTATCGCCACAGGCAGAACATCAAAGATTTGCGCGCGGGACGCGAGGAGCGTTCATCTCTGAGAGCGGCCAACGCGGCCGAACCCCAAACGCCCCCGCCGGCTGTGCAGACTCAAGCCCGTTCAGCATCCGAAGGCCAGCCACCCAGGCAATCATGACCCCGTTGTCAGTGCAGAGTGCGGGCGGCGGAAATATAGCCTGACCACCACGTCGGCGTGCCGCAGCGTCGAGTTGCTGGCGAAGGCTTACATTGGCGCTCACGCCCCCTGCCACCACCAGCCGGGAGATGCCCGTCTCCTCCATGGCTGCAATGCATTTGCTCACCAAGACCTCAACGATGGCGGCTTGCGTCTCGGCGGCCAGGTCTGCGCGGTCTCTGTCAGACAGGGGTTGAGCACATTTTTTTGCTTGGGTGAGCACGGCGGTTTTGAGGCCCGCAAAGCTGAAGTCCAAGGTGGCACGATGCTTGAGCGGTCGGGGCAGTGTGAACCGACCCGGGTTTCCCCGCGTGGCCCATTGCGAGATCTGGGGGCCACCGGGGTAGCCTAGGCCCAGGATCTGCGCTGATTTGTCGAAAGCCTCGCCCGCTGCATCGTCAATGGTTTCACCAAGCAAACGGTAGTTGCCCAGGGCCTCAACGGCCATGATCTGGGTATGGCCTCCGGAGACCAAGAGGGCCAGGAATGGAAAGCACTCGTCACCCAGGTCGGGCGAGAGCAGGGGAGAGACGAGATGCCCCTCGAGGTGGTGCACACCCATGACGGGTCGGCCGAGCCCCGCGCCCAGTCCTTGAGCAATGCTTGCACCCACCAAAAGCGCCCCAGCCAGGCCGGGTCCTTGGGTGTAGGCAATCACATCAATATCTGAAAGTGTGCAACCACTCTCTTTGAGAATTCTGTCCAACAGGGGGTTGATCCGGAGCAGGTGGTCTCTAGAGGCGAGCTCGGGGACCACCCCGCCATAGGCCGCATGCATGGCCATTTGGGTGTGGAGGGCTTCGGACAAAACGCGCACGGCGGGCAGGCCACCAGGGCGGGACGCGGGCGTGACCTCGATCAGGGCCAGGCCAGTCTCGTCACAGGAGGTTTCAATACCGAGGATATGCATGGGGGACTTGCGAAAAAGACAATCGTCCGGAATACTTACGGATTGTCCGAATTCCTGCAAGGTTGTTATGCCCCTCGTCAGAGTCAAAGAAAACGAGCCGTTCGAAGCCGCCATGCGGCGCTTCAAGCGCAACATTGAGAAGATTGGTCTGCTCAATGACCTGCGCGCCCGTGAGTTCTACGAAAAGCCCACGGCTGAGCGCAAGCGCAAAAAGGCAGCTGCCGTAAAGCGCCATTACAAGCGCGTGCGCAGCCAAATGCTTCCCGCGCGCAAGTACTAATTCAATTCCTGCAAATCCCGCTCACGCGGGGTTACTGCCGTCATGTCCCTCAAAGACCGCCTGCTCGAAGACATTAAGCAGGCTATGAAGGCCAAAGACAGCCTGAGGCTCACCACGCTCAGGCTCGTCACGGCCGCCATCAAGCAACGCGAAGTGGACGAGCGCATTACGCTCGACGACGCTCAGGTGCTCGCTATTCTCGACAAAATGGTCAAGCAGCGCCGGGATTCCGTTGCACAGTTTCAGGCGGGTGGCCGTCAAGACTTGGTAGACCAAGAGCAGTCTGAAATCGACCTCCTGCTGCACTACCTTCCGCAGCCGCTCTCCGAAGTCGAGATCATGGGTCTCATCGAAACCGAACTCGCCTCGCTGAACGCGCAGGGTAACCCCACGGGCCCAAGCCTCATGGGCAAGGTCATGGCAGCGCTCAAGCCGCAGATCGCCGGCCGTGCCGATGGTGCGGTTGTCTCTCGCCTCCTCAAGCAAAAGCTCTCACAATAAGGCCATGATCCCCCAGGCCTTCATCGACTCGCTGCTCCAGCGCGTCGACGTGGTCGATGTGGTGGGCGCCTACGTTCAGCTCAAGAAGGCTGGCGCCAACTACAGCGGCCTCTGTCCCTTCCACACCGAAAAATCTCCCTCTTTCTCTGTGAGTCCTGCCAAGCAGTTCTACCACTGCTTTGGATGCGGCGCGCATGGCACGGCCATCGGGTTTCTTATGGAGCATCTCGGGCTGTCCTTTCCGCAGGCGGTCGAGGATTTGGCGGGGCGGGTGGGGCTTGAGGTGCCGCAGGAGCGCGAGGATGGAAGGTCGGAGCAGCACCGCGCAGAATCTCGAGATCAGCGCGCGCGTCTAATTTCAAAGCTTGCAGAGGCTGCGCAGTTCTACAAACGTCGACTCAAGGAGTCCACCGAGGCCATCGAATACCTCAAGCGCCGCGGGCTCACGGGTGAAATTGCCGCCCAATTTCAGCTGGGCTACTCCCCAGCGGGGTGGCAGCCGCTGCAGGGCGTTTTTGCAGACTACGGTCAGCAAGATCTCGTTGATGCAGGGTTGATTATTCACGGCGATGAAGATGGGCGTGCAAAGCGTTATGACCGGTTCCGCGATCGGCTCATGTTCCCCATTCGAGATGAGCGCGGTGAGGTGATCGGATTCGGGGCTCGCACCCTCGGATCTGACGAACCCAAATACCTCAACTCCCCGGAGACGCCCGTCTTCTCCAAGGGCCACAACCTCTATGGCCTGTTTGAGGCCAAGCAAGCGATTCGGGCTGCCCAGACCTGCTGGGTCGTAGAGGGCTATATGGATGTCGTGGCGCTTCATCAGCATGGCATTGGCCACGTGGTGGCGACCTTGGGGACCGCTACGACGTCCGATCACCTCCGCCTCCTGATGCGCAGAAGCAGCCGTCTGGTGTTTATGTTCGATGGCGATGCGGCCGGGCGTCGTGCTGCTGCAAAGGCACTCGAGGTGAGCTTGCCTGCACTGCAGGAGCGGGTGTCTCTGCAGTTTGCATTCTTGCCACCAGAGCATGACCCTGACAGCTATGTGCGCGCCCACGGCGCAGATGCCTTGCGAGACTTTGTGCGAGCCGCTTCAACCCTGTCCGGGTTTTTATTGGAGCGTGCGGCGGCTGGCCAGAACCTGCAGCTGCCCGAGGGCCGAGCGGCCGCGACCGTCGAGGCCAAGCGCCTATTGGCGCTCATGCCCGATGGAGAGCTGCGCCGACAGATTGCACAAGAGGCCATGTCCCGGTTCCAGACCAGCGCAGAGGGACTTGGCGTGCGGCTAAGCCGCGCATCGTCTTCTAGACCGGCCTCGCAAACACCTGCAGCGCGGGGCATTCGCAGCCTGCCGAGTCTTGCAGACCGGCTTTGTCGGCTGGTGGTCCGTCGCCCGTCATGGGCCCTGGAGCTCGGTGCAGAGTTGCTCGAGCAACTTCCCGAGGGACATCGCAGGCTTGTGCGTTGGGTGGCTGGGTTGTCTCGCCAGGGGGTTCTGCCAGCGGGTCTTTATGAGCGAGTCCAGGCCATGGGCGATCGCGCACCGGATGACGCAGCCCTTTTTCTCAGATGCTGGGCTCCGGACCTCGCCGCAGACGCGCTGATGGAATCGGAACCCCAAGCGCAGCAAGAGGAGTGGCACCGCGTGCTCAGCAGCTTGCGGCTTCGTTGCCTCGAAGCTCAGGCTGCCGAGTTGGCCACCCGCAGCGCAGAGCAGGACCGGGCGCAGTTGAGATCTGTCCGAATGGAGATTGCACAGCTCAAAGAAATGCTCTCTGCGCCCAAGTAATGCGTTAAAATTGAAGGTTCGTCGCAACGATCGAAGAAAACCTCATGGCTAAAACCCCCCCAAGCAAATCGGCTGCCGCAAAAGCAAGTTCCTCTAAGACGGCAACCAAGTCAGCAACGAAGGTGACAACTAAGGCCACCGCCGACGCGGCGCTGGCCAAGGCCATTGCCAAGCTGAGGCAAGATACGAAGGGGGCGACCAAGCCCGCAGCGAAGCCCGCTGCAAAGGCCGCCATAAAGACGGCTGCTAAGCCCGCTGCAAAGGCAGTCACGAAGCCCGCTGCGAAAGCTGCCGCCAAGCCCGCTGTAAAGGCAGCCACGAAGCCCGCTGCGAAAGCTGCCGCCAAGCCCGCTGCGAAAGCCGCCGCCAAGCCCGCTGCAAAGGCCCCCGCCAAGCCTGCAGCCAAGCCGGTCGCCAAGCCAGCCGCCAAGCCTGCAGCCAAGGCTGCCGCTAAGCCAGCCGCCAAGGCCCCTGCCAAGCCAGCCCCGAAGTCAACTGCCAAGGCTGCCGCGAAGCCAGCAGCCAAGGCTGCCGCTAAGCCCGCAGCGAAACCCGCAGCGAAACCCGTAGCAGAGAAGGCCGCGAAGCCGACTGCAGAGAAGAAGGCACCCCCAGCCAAGAAGGGCAAGCCGGGCCGGCCTGCAAAGGCGGCAACCAATGACGCCGATGAGTCCATTCCCGAGGCCGACGACGAGTCCGGTGAAGACGTCGATGCAAGCGTCATGCTGGAGCCGGTTGCGACTCCCCGAAAGGGTGGGCGCCGCTCGCGTGACAAAAAATTGCTCGAGTTCATGCCGTCTGGTCCTCTTTCTGCCGAAGAGGCAGAGGCGCGCCGGGCAAGGCTCAAAACCCTCATTCTTTTGGGCAAAGAGCGGGGCTACCTCACCCACGCCGAGATCAATGACCATCTTCCGGATGTTCAGATCGACTCTGATCAAATGGAGTCCATTGTCACCACGTTTCAGGAATGGAACATCTCGGTCTACGAGTCCACGCCCGATACTGAAACGCTTCTGCTCGCAAGCCCCGCTGCAGCTTCGGACAGCGACGATGCCGAGGAAGAGGCTGAGGCAGCCCTCTCTACGGTCGTTGACTCCGAGTTCGGTCGCACCACCGACCCCGTGCGCATGTACATGCGGGAGATGGGCTCGGTAGAGCTGCTCACCCGCGAGGGCGAGATTGCAATCGCCAAGCGGATTGAAGCAGGTCTGCGTGAAATGGTGCTGGCCATCTCAGCCTGCCCCACCACCATTCACGAGATCATCGATCACGCTGTCAAGATTCGTGAAAACACCATGCGGGTTGAAGAGGTGGTCGACGGCATTGTCGATCCCGATGCGCCCGAAGAAGATCTGCTCGCGCCCTCAGATGCGGAAATCGCCATCGAGGAAGACGACGACACCGCTGAGGATACGGCCACGAAAGCGCGGCTCGAAGAGCGTCGCCAGGCTGCACTCGAGAAGTTCGACACCATCGAGAAGCAGTTCGATCGCATGCGTCGTGCCTTCCAGGCCGACGGGTATCAGAGCCAGGCCTACCAGAAGGCCCAGGAGTCGATCAGCACCGAGCTGATGGGCATTCGATTTACCGCCAAAATGGTTGAGCGCCTCGCAGATACGCTGCGCAATCAGGTTGAAGACATTCGTCGCATTGAGCGCTCTATCCGCCGACTCGCAGTTGAGAAGATGGGCTTTAGCCAAGAGTGGTTCATCAAGCACTTCCGTGGCAACGAGGTCAACCTCGCATTTTTCTCAAGCAAGTCCGCAATTGCTGCATGCCCCACGCCCGAGCTGCTCGAGCGCAACATGCCCGCACTTCAAGAGCTGCAGCAGCGGTTAGCCGATATTCAGGCCAAGGCAGTACTGCCCCTTGAAGACCTGCGTGAGATCAATCGCCAAATGACACAGGGCGAGAAGCGCGCCCGTGAGGCCAAGCGTGAAATGACCGAGGCCAACCTTCGTCTGGTGATTTCGATTGCCAAGAAGTACACCAACCGAGGCCTGCAGTTCCTCGACCTCATTCAAGAGGGCAACATTGGTCTCATGAAGGCGGTCGATAAATTCGAGTACCGCCGCGGATACAAGTTTTCAACCTACGCCACCTGGTGGATCCGTCAGGCCATCACCCGCTCGATCGCCGATCAGGCCCGCACCATTCGTATCCCGGTGCACATGATCGAGACCATCAACAAGATGAACCGTATCTCTCGCCAACTCCTGCAAGAGACCGGGAAAGAGCCCGACCCAGCCGAGCTCGCCGTCAAGATGGAAATGCCTGAAGACAAGATTCGCAAGATCCTTAAAATCGCTAAAGAGCCCATCTCCATGGAGACGCCCATTGGCGATGACGACGATTCCCACCTGGGCGACTTCATTGAAGACACCAACACCCTTCAGCCTCATGAGGCGGCGCTGCAAGACAGCATGCGTGATGTGGTGAAAGAGGTGCTCGACTCGCTCACACCCCGCGAGGCCAAGGTGCTGCGCATGCGGTTTGGCGTGGAGATGGCCACCGACCACACCCTCGAAGAGGTGGGCAAACAGTTTGATGTCACGCGCGAGCGCATTCGCCAAATCGAAGCGAAGGCCCTGCGCAAGCTGCGTCACCCCAGCCGAAGCGACAAGCTCAAGAGCTTTCTCGATACGCTTTAATGCAGCATCGTCTGCCGTGCCCAGAGCCGCGCATAGGCGCCGTTCTGGGCCAGCAGGCTCTGATGGCTGCCTGACTCCACGATCTTTCCTTGGTCCATCACCAGGATTCGGTCCATCTGCGTGAGGGTGGAGAGCCGGTGGGCAATAGCCACCACCGTTCGGCCCGCACAGAGTTCCAAGAGGGCTTCTTGGATGAGATGTTCGGTCTCGCTATCGAGCGCTGAGGTGGCCTCATCCAGAATCAGGATGGGCGCGTCTTTAATGAAGGCACGCGCCAGGGCCACGCGCTGACGTTCTCCACCCGAGAGCCGCACACCACGCTCGCCCACCAGCACATCGAGCCCTTCTGGCCGCTTGTTGATGAACTCGTCACACCGCGCAGCCCGCACGGCAGCCATGATTCTGCTCTCGCTCACCTCGGGCTGGGCATAGACAATATTTTCGCGCAGGGTGCGGTGAAAAAGGGCAGGGTCCTGGGGTACGTCTGCAATGGCGGCATTCAGCGAATCGAGTGTGACCTTGGCTACGTCTTGACCATCAATCAGAATGTGGCCGCTGGTCAGATCATAGTGGCGTCGAATGAGCTTGGTGAGGGTGCTCTTTCCCGCACCTGAGGCGCCCACCAGCCCAACGCGTTCGCCCGCCTCAATGGTAAGGCTCAGGTCCCCGAATAAGGCCTCGCCATTCTGAAAACGATAGGTGACATGGTCGAATCGAATCTCACCCCGCTTCACCACAAGGGCTGGGGCATTCGGCACTTCAACAATCTCATGCGGCTTGGCAATCATGCGCAGTGCTGAGCCCAACGTACCCACCTGCTCGAAGAACTGCAGCAGCTGCTCAAACAGGTTCCAGATATTGTTTACCAGCAGCGCGCCCAGGGTCACGATCATGATCACATCGCCGAGAGACATCTCGCCGAGCAGGTGTGCGTTGAGCGCAAACCCAATAAAGGCTGACTGAAAGGCAAGCAGCGCGGAGTAGAGCACCACCATCATGAGAATCAGAAAGCGTCGCGTCCTGCGTGATGCTGCGCGCTCATCAATGAGTGCTCTGCGAACCCTCAGTCGCTCGGCCTTGGCCTTGGCGTGGCTTCGGACCAGCTCCATGTGGCTGTTGATGTCGACCAGAATGCCCGTCGAGGAGGAGACCTGTTCTCCGAAGGCTTCAAACAATGGGACACAGCGCTTGGCGAACCAGGCGCTCGCAAGAAAGAAGGCGGTCAGCCAGCCCAGAAAGCCCCAGAAAAAATAGCTCGGGGCCGAAGAGAGAATAAGCGCCGAGATCAGGATGGCCACCATCAGCCGCACGAACCCATTGAAAACCACATCGAGCAGAATCAGCGTGGAGCTTCCCGCCTGTTTGACCTTCTGGCTCAAACTTCCCGCCATGTGGTCTTGGAAATAGCGTGGTGAGTGCTGATCGAGCCACTCATAGACCATTTCCTGGGCCTTCATGCGCAGGTCGGGAGCCGTATGCAGATCGAGCCACTCCCGCAGGCGATTGCATCCCGATGATGCGAACCAGACGATGACGATCAGCCAGAAAATCTGCCAGCTCTGGTTCGTGGGCATTTCCCCGAGTCGAAGTCCGTCTACGAGCTGCTTCATGAGCACGGGCTCAAAGCCCATGAGCCCAATACCAGAGCCCGCCAAGAGGGCGAGACCGAGGGTGCGCCAGCGGAAATGCTCCCAGAGGAGCCTAAAGAAGAATTGAAGGGGTGATTGGGCCATGAAGACGACGGGTCCTTGGGCTAGCCTGCGTCGAACTGGTCAGCCTTGAGGCCACGAATCGGCGCGTAGAACGCCTTCACGGTAGCCATATCAATCGTGACGTCGCCCGTGGTCGCCAAGACGGGCCCAAGACCAGCCTCCTTCTTGCCGTGGTCCATATAGGCCAGCACCACCGGTACGCCTGCACCTTGGGCAATGAAGTAAAAGCCCGTCTTCCACTCTCGCACCTTGCTGCGCGTCCCCTCAGGAGGAATCATGAGCAGCAGGGGCCCTTGGTGCTGGGAAAAGCCCTCCACTGCGGACGCCACCAGGTTGTGAGATCGACTGCGGTCGACACCAATGCCGCCGAGCCAACGCATGAGCCCACCGAAGGGAAACTTGAAGAGGCTGGCCTTCCCGAGCCAGTAGGGACGAATACCCAAGACAAAACAGGTCATGAGGCTGTAGGGCAAATCCCAGTTGCTCGTGTGTGGGGCGGCAATCAGCACGGCCTTGGGGTTGTCCGCGGGTAAATGACCCACAATCCTCCAGCCGAGTATTCGCATGCAGCCCTTGGAGAACCAGCGCAGCAACGGCGTGAGCATCGGCGTGTTGAACAGGGTTCGATTGGCAGGCTTAAAGGCGCTTGGGGAAGACATGGCGGGCAGCATGCCATAAAGCTCTACAATTCAGGGGTGTGGGCCGTTAGCTCAGTTGGTTAGAGCAGGGGACTCATAATCCCTTGGTCGCAGGTTCAAGTCCTGCACGGCCTACCATCACGTCATGACCACGAAAATGATCTACCTGGCCCGCCGCAATCCTGCGCTGGCGCCCCATGAGTTTGCACCCGCGTGGAAGTCGCACTCTGCGCTCGGTGCCCAGTGCACCAATGTGCGTGACAAGGTGGTCTCGGTGCGTCAGTGCGCCCGGGTGCTCACTTATCCTGTGCCGCCTGGTTTTTCCACTGACTATGACGGAGTCAACCTGTTGACGGTGAAGAGCCTTGAGGCTGCCCACTCTATCTGGACAGACCCTGAGACGTTGGCAGTCATGCGGCCCGATGAACCCCGTGTCTTCTCCACCTATGTTCGAGAATTCACCCTGGTGGCGCAGGAGGTCTGGGCCGGGGAGCCAGATGTCTCCCTTCGGCATCAGCCTGGGGGCCGTTGTGTGGTGCTGGGGTTTCTTCAGGGGGCCCGACTTCAAGAACTCAGCCATGACGCGGTGGCCGCCCGCCTTCCCGGCGCCGAGGCCTTGGTCCTCAATCACGTCTGCGAACCGCCACCAGAAGGCTATGACTATTCAGTCATCCTCGAGGCTTGGTACCCGAGTCCCGCGGATGCGCTGCAGGAGTTTGCTCGCGTATCGCCCACAGATGCACTCATGAGGGCTGCAGGAGATCACCTATCTGCAGAGCGGAGTGTATGGATGCTGACGCAGGTGACGCACCACCGCCCTTAGACGCGGCAAAATACGGGCACGAATTCAGGATCAACCCATGACCCCCAAAGAGACCGCAGAAGTCATTCTCATCGTGATCAAACGCATCGTGCAGTGGCTCATCCTGGCGATGCTGGCGTTTGCCTTGTTCCTGGGGGTGTTGGTGGGCGGCATCCATACCAAAGACTGGTACGAGCGCGGCAGGCACCTCGAGAATGTACAGGTGGAAGTGACCCTCTCCACGGCCCTGTGCAAAGAAGACCACCCGCTATTTATTCGTATTACCAATGGCTCGGAGCGAACCGTGCGCTCCACTAGCATTCAGCTGGATGTAACCAAGCAGGGCTACTCCACCAAGATCAATGATGAGGCAAGGTACGTGAGCGACAAGGTTCTCAAACCGGGCGAAACCACCGGCTCATGCTGGAAGGTGCCTGCCAAGAATGCCTTCAGCCTCCGGGAGGAAGACCAGTACATCGCCGCTGAGGGGCATTCAGCCCGCCTTGAACATGTCACAGCAGTCTTTGAGGACTGAGCTTGGTGTCGTAGAAGCCCAACATCTAGTGGTTTACCCGAGCGTCCGGTGGTGAAGGGCTTGTCTATGCTCGAGAGACACAAATATTCAAACCCTTTCACAACATCACCACGGAGATTCCATGTTTAAACAATCAAAAGTCACGCTTGCCGTGCTCGGAGCCCTTAGCGCTATGTCGGGCATTGGCTACCACTCGTCCGCACTGGCTCAGCAAGCCCAGGCGTCCGCTCCCACAGACACCATTACCGTGACGGCGCGCCGACGCGAAGAACTCATCCAGGACGTGCCCGGTGCGGTGAGTGCGTTCTCAGGGGAGGCACTCGAGAAAGCCGGCGTAGACGACATTCTTGGCCTGGCAGACCTAGTGCCCAACACCACCCTCAAGGCCTCGCGCGGCACCAACACCACATTGACGGCCTTCATTCGGGGGGTTGGTCAGCAAGACCCCGTTGCGGGCTACGAGCCCGGGGTTGGGGTCTATTTGGATGATGTCTACCTTGCTCGTCCTCAGGGTGCCGTCATGGACATCTATGACGTTCAGCGCGTCGAGGTGCTGCGAGGCCCCCAGGGCACCCTCTATGGCCGAAACACCATTGGTGGCGCCGTGAAGTATGTGACCCGTCGTCTCGGGGTCAAGCCAGAGTTACGTGCGAATGTAACCCTCGGCCAGTACGGTCAGCGCGATCTCAGCCTCACCGGAAGTGCTGCCGCCTCAGATGCACTGAGGTTTGGCGCCACCCTCGCCAGCTTTGATCGGGACGGCTACGGCGAGAACATCATCAATGGCAAGCCCAACTACGACAAGGATGTGATGGCCGCTCGGGTGAGCGCCGAGCTCATCCCCAGCAGCAAGTTCTCCATTCGCTTTGCCGCAGACAAGACCGTCGATAAGTCCAGTGCCAAGCAAGGCCACCGACTCACCGTGGGCAAGGTCTCGGGCGCGCCCATTCTCTCGGATGAGTACAACACCCGAGCCAATCTCTATGCCGTCAACGGCCAGGCTCAGAAGGTCACCAACTGGGGGCAATCCGTCACCATGGAGTACGAGCTCAGCGACACCACGGTGCTTAAGTCGATCACGGCCCGTCGGGGCAGCAAGTCTTTCGCCCCGATCGACTTTGACTCTCTCAACTCCGTCGACCTCGATGTGCCCGCGATCTACAGCGACAACCAGACCAGCCAGGAATTCCAGCTCAACTACACCACCAAGACGTGGCAGATCGTTGGCGGTGTCTATTACCTGAGCGCAAATGCGTTCAATGAGTTCGACGTGATTCTGCCCAGCTTCGGCGGCTTTTCGGTCTACACCCGGGGCGATATCGACACCAAGGCCTGGGCTGCATTTGCCGATGCGTCCTATCAAATGACCAAAGAGATCGACCTCTCCTTTGGGGGCCGATACACCCGCGATAACCGTCAGGCAGAGGTCTACCGTGCCAACTACTTTGGCATCGGCTCGCCTACGCTGGGTAATCCCAAGGCCGTGCTCTTCCGCGTCGACACCAACCTGGGCAAAGATGTGCTGGATCGCACCGACAGCAAGTTCACCCCCAAGGCGGGTATTGGCTATCGCCTCAACCCCAATAAGAAGGCCTACTTCACCTACTCCGAGGGTTTTAAGGGTGGCATGTTCGATCCGCGCATGAACCTGGGCGGCAACCCCAACAATCCAGCGGCCAAGCAACTTATCAAGGGCGTGGATCCTGAAATTGTGAAGACCTTTGAGCTGGGCCTGAAGTCCGCGAGCGCAGACAAGTCGATTCAGACGAACTTCGCCTTCTTCTCCAGCCAATACCGAGATGTCCAGGTGCCGGGCTCGGTAGCCATCGACACCAATGGAGACGGTAAAGACGACAGCTTCGCGGGAACCCTCACCAACGCAGGAAAGGCCCGTATTCGGGGCCTCGAGCTGGAGGCCATTGCACGGATCACGCCTCAGTTCAGCCTCACGGGTATGGTGGGCCTAATCGACGCAGACTACACCGAGTGGTTCGTAGGCGGCGTGAATGTGGCCGCAAGCCGCAATTTCCAGAACACGCCCGAGCGCTCGGCCAACCTCACGGCGACCTATGACTTGCCCATGAGCTTCATGGGCCGCTCTGGCACCCTGTCCTTCATCAACAGCCTCTCGTACAAGAGCAAGACCTACCAGTTTGAGACGTCGGCCCCGGAGCTCGATCAGGATGCTTACTCTCTTTGGGATCTCGGTGTGGTCTGGACCAGCAACGATCGCAAAACCCGCGTAGGCCTTCACGGCAAGAACCTGTCAGACGAGCGTTACAAGGTTGCGGGATACTACTTCCCAACCCTGGGCAGCGAGGGTTCGATCACGGCCTTTTACGGCGCACCCCGTACCGTGTCGGTCAGCCTCGAACAGCGTTTCTAAGCAAAGGAGTAGGTCAGCATGAGCATTCGACGCGCACTGCGCGCGTCGATGCTGGCAGGGCTTGCCCTGTTGGCATCGAGCGCATTCGCCGCAACCGAGATTCGTATTGCCCACGTCTACGATAAGACTGGGCCACTGGAGGCCTATGCAGCCCAGACCCAGACTGGGCTGGTCATGGGACTGCGATATGCCACCGGCGGCACCATGACTGTCGCAGGTAAGAAAATTGTGCTGATAGAGCGCGACAGCAAGGGCAAGCCCGACTTGGGCAAGTCACAGCTCGCAGCCGCCTACGAGGACGACAAGGCCGATCTCGCCGTGGGCGCCACCTCGAGTGGTGTTGCCCTGGCCATGCTGCCCGTAGCCGAGGAGTACAAGAAGCTGCTCATCGTGGAGCCTGCCGTTGCAGATTCCATCACCGGGTCTTCCTGGAATCGCTATGTGTTCAGGACCGGCCGCAACAGCACTCAGGACGCCATCTCAAACGCACTGGCACTCGATGAGCCTGGCCTGTCTGTGGCGACGCTTGCGCAAGACAGTGCCTTTGGACGAGATGGCGTCAAGGCGTTTAAGGAGTCCCTCACCAAGGCCAAGCTCGTGCACGAGGAGTTTCTGCCCGCTGCAACCACAGACTTCACGGCCGCTGCGCAGCGCCTGATTGCCAAGCTCAAAGACAAACCAGGCAAGAAGGTGGTCTGGGTGCTCTGGGCGGGTGCAGGCAATCCCTTCAAGGTAGGCGATCCGCTGAAGGCAGCCGGCATCTCACTGGCAACCGGTGGGAACATCCTCCCCGCGCTCTCACTCTACAAGCCCTACCCCGGTATGGAAGGCGCAACCTACTACTACTACGCAATCCCCAAGAACCCCGTGAATGACGCCCTGGTGGCCGAGCATCAGAAGCTCTATAAGTCGCCCCCAGACTTCTTCACTGCGGGAGGCTTCTCCGCTGCCATGGCCATCGTGACCGCACTCAAGGCCACACAGGGCAATACCGATACCGAGACGCTGATCAAGACCATGAAGGGGATGAAGTTTCAGACTCCCAAGGGCGAGATGATGTTCCGGGCTGAGGATCACCAGGCCCTTCAGAGCATGTACCACTTCAAGATCAAGGTGGACAACAGCCTGCCGTGGGCGGTGCCTGAACTGGTTCGAGAGATTAAGCCCGCGGAGATGAGACTCCCGATCCGAAATACTAAATAAGCAAGTCCTCGAATGCTGCAGACCAGAGGACTGGGGATCTGCTTCGGCGCCCACTGGGCGGTGCGGTCGGTCGACAGCGAATTTAAGCCCGGGGTGCTCACGGCCATCGTGGGCCCCAATGGGGCGGGGAAGACCACCTTCTTTAACCTGCTCTCCGGGCAGCTCAGGCCGAGTGAGGGCGAGATCTTCTTTGAGGGTGCGCCCATCACGGTCTGGCCTGCGCATCGACGCGCCTGTGCCGGCCTGGGGCGCGCATTTCAGCTCACCCAGCTCTTTCCTCGTCTCACCGTGCTCGAGAACATCCGACTCGCCGTGCAGGCCACTCGCGACGGTGCTCATCGCAGGGGCCGCAGGCTCTGGACGATCTGGTCCGACCATGAGGACCTCGTGGAGGAGGCCTGGGCGATTGCGGAGCGTCTCTCTCTTGGCCCCCAGCAGAACCAGCTCGCATTCACGCTCTCCCATGGAGATCAGCGCAAGCTTGAGGTTGGCGTGCTCCTGGCTATGCGCCCCAAGGTCTTTCTGTTCGATGAGCCCACGGCTGGCATGAACGCGCGGGAGGCGCCCGTCATTCTCAACCTGATTGCTGATATCAAACGCGACCCGAGCGCCTGCGTGCTGCTGGTTGAGCATAAGATGGATGTGGTGAAGGCTCTGGCGGATCGGGTGATGGTGATGCACAACGGTGAACGCATCGCCGAGGGGCTGCCCGCAGAGGTGATGGCGCTCCCAGTGGTTCGAGAGGCCTATCTCGGATCAAGCGCAGGAGTTCAGAATGTTGAGACTTGAGGACGTTGAGACCTTTATCGGGCCTTATCACATCCTCCACGGGGTGAGCCTCACGCTTGAGCCCGGATCGTCCTTGGTGGTTTTGGGGCGCAATGGTGTGGGAAAGACCACCACGCTGCGGACCATCATGGGGCTCTGGCCCTGCGGCAGAGGACGCATTGAGTTCAAGGGCAGGACCATCTCTGGACTGGCCACCGAGCAGATTGCTCACCTGGGGATTGGGTATGTGCCCGAGAACATGGGCATCTTCTCCAGTCTCTCGGTGGAGGAGAACATGCTGCTGGCTGCGCGGTCGCTCCGGCGCTCCGCCCTCGCAGACTCATCCAGGCTCTCAAGAATATTTGCGGCCATGCCGGCCCTCAAGAAGTTCTGGAAGACTCCCGCCGGAAGCCTCTCCGGAGGCCAGAAGCAGATGGTTGCTGTGGCCAGGGCCTTGATCGAGCCCAGAGACCTGCTGGTCATTGACGAACCCACCAAGGGGCTCGCACCCGCGATTGTAGAGAGCATGGCCCAGATCCTGAGAGAGATTCAGGCTGAAGGGACGGCCCTGCTCCTGGTGGAGCAGAATCTCGCCTTTGCCGCCCTCTTGTCCCAGCGCGTGGCCGTGATGGAAGGCGGGCGGGTTGTACACCAGGGCAGCATGACCAACCTCATCTCCGAGCAGGCCCTACAAGACAGCCTGCTCGGGCTCGCCCTCTAATCCCGCTGGCCATCATGGACCTCTCCACCTTTATCACGCTGCTCATCTCTGGCCTGGCAATGGGCATGATCTACTTCATGGCGGCCTCGGGCCTAACGCTCGTCTTTGGGCTTATGGATATTCTCAACTTTGGGCATGGACTCTTCATGGCCCTGGGCGCGTATGTTGCACTGACCGTTCTCAATGCTGGGGCGGGAAGCTCAGACCTCGCCGGCCCTGGGCTGTTTCTCTGGGCGGGGCTTGTGGCCATGATGGCGGGCGCACTTGCGGGCGTACTCTTTGAGCGGCTCCTCCTTAAGCCCGTGTATGGCCTGCACCTCTCACAGATTCTGGTGACGGTTGGCGGGCTCATCGTTGGAGAGGAACTCATCAAGATGGTCTGGGGCTCGGTGCAGCAGCCGCTCACCCCTCCCGCCTGGCTCGAAGGCAGCGTTCAACTGGGCCCAGTCCTCATCGAGAGTTTTCGGCTCTGGGTCGTGGCGATTGGGCTGGCGGTTTTTGTTGCACTCTCAATCGTTCTGAGTCGCACCAAGCTCGGGCTGGTGATTCGAGCAGGTGTTGAGGATCGCGAGATGATTCGCGCACTGGGCTACCCGATTCGGCGAGTCTTCATTCTGGTGTTCGCAGCAGGGTCTGCCCTGGCGGCGCTCGGGGGCATGCTTTGGGGTCTCTATCAGCAGATGGTTGTGCCTCAGATTGGCGCCCAACTCAACGTGCTGGTGTTTATCGTCATCATCATGGGTGGACTCGGATCAACCAAGGGCGCGCTCGTCGGTGCGCTGGCTCTCGGCCTGGTCTCTAACTTCGTTGGGTTCTTTTCCCCAACGCTCGCGGCCTTTGCCAATGTGGCCCTGATGTTTCTGGTGCTCATGTGGCGGCCCGACGGTCTCTATCCCTTAAAGAAGAGTTAGCCATGCTGAGCCGACTGCTGTCTCATGACTGGCCTCAGGGCGGATTGCTGAGAGCCCTGCTGGTGACGACTGCCATCGCTCTGCTCACCGCCCCTTTCCTGGGCTTTGGAGCCACCGGACTCAATGTCGCAGCCAAGGTGCTGGTCTTTATTCTGCTTGTTGCCAGTTTCGATCTGCTCCTCGGATACAGTGGGCATGTGAGCTTTGCGCACACCATGTTCTTCGGCGTCGGTGCCTATGGGCTCGCCCTCTCGATGAAGCACCTGGGCACCACGGTGGTGGGCATGCTGGCGGGGCTGGGAGGGGCGCTCCTGGTTTCCTTGGTGCTCTCGGTGCTGATCGGTGTGTTCTCCCTGCGCGTTCGAGCCATCTTCTTTGCCATGATTACCCTGGCCGTGGCGGCCGTCTTCCAGACCTTTGTGGCCCAACAGTCCTGGCTCACCGGAGGGGAGGACGGCATTAATTTTCGGCTGCCGGAGTTTCTTCAGCCCAGCTATCGGCTCATCGAGGGCGGGCTTCTGGGCTTGGACATCACCGGGCGAGTGCTGTCCTACTACCTGCTTTTTGTGGTGGTTCTCGTCTGCTTCCTGGCCCTCCTGCGAATCGTGAACTCTCCCTTTGGTCGAGTCCTCCAGGCGCTGCGAGAGAACGACTTTCGCGCCAAGGCGATTGGCTACGACACCCTCTGGTTTCGGGTTGCGGCCAGTGTGTTGTCTGCGCTCTTTGCAACTGTGGCGGGATTCCTTCTTAGCCTATGGCTCCGATACAGTGGCCCTGACGTCTCGCTTTCGTTCGAACTCATGGTCGACATCCTGCTCATGCTGGTGATTGGGGGGATGGGCACGATCTATGGGGCAGTGCTGGGCGCCACCCTGTTTCTGCTGGCCCAGAGCTATCTGCGCGACCTGCTCGCACTCTGCTTTGAGGCGCTTGAGGGCCATGCAGTTGCCGTGCTCTTTGACCCCGACCGCTGGCTCTTCTGGCTGGGGCTGCTCTTTATCGTCTCGGTCTACACCCTCCCGATGGGCCTCGTGGGCAAGCTCAGAAATAAGGGTTAGTCCTAGCGTGCGTGTCACACATTCTCGCTAGTCTTTGTTCATGAGCATCCTGGTTAACTACCAGCGGTATCTCCCCTGGGCCGCAACAGGGGCTGCAAGCTTGGTCATGCTTCCCGTCTCGGGCTGGGCGGCGGCGGGCTTTGGCCTGCTCTTTCTGCTTGGCCTTGAGGATGTGCTGCAGACCAAGCGGGCCGTGCGTCGTAACTACCCCCTTACAGGGCGCCTGCGATATGGGCTGGAGTACATCCGGCCAGAGATTCGGCAGTACTTCATCGAGAGCGACGACGACAAGCTCCCCTTCTCACGCAACCAACGGGCTATGGTCTACGCCCGTTCCAAGGTGCAGAACGACAAGCGCGGCTTTGGCACGATCAAGAATCTCTACGATGACAGCGCGGAGTGGCTCGCCCATTCGATGCGACCGGTATCGAACCCCGATCCCAAGCAGTTTCGAATCACGGTGGGTGGCCCAAGGTGTGAAAAGCCAGTCTCACTCTCCATCTTCAATGTCTCGGGCATGAGCTTTGGGGCGCTCTCGGCCAATGCGATCAAGGCGCTCAATCGAGGCGCAGCCCTCGGCGGATTCGCCCACGACACCGGTGAAGGAAGCATTTCCGCCCATCATCGCGCCCAGGGCGGCGACCTCATCTGGCAGATTGGGTCGGGCTACTTTGGCTGCAGAACTGCGGACGGCCGCTTCGACCCTGAGCGCTTCTCCGCACAGGCCACCGACCCGCAGGTGAAGATGATCGAGGTGAAGCTCTCGCAGGGAGCCAAGCCCGGCCACGGGGGCGTGCTTCCTGCTGCCAAGGTGAGCCCAGAGATCGCCCTTGCGCGAGGGGTTCCACTGGGGCAAGACTGCGTCTCGCCAGCCGCACACTCGGCCTTTACCTCGCCTCAGGGGCTACTTGACTTCATCGCCGAGCTCCGTCGGCTCTCCGGTGGGAAGCCCGTGGGCATCAAGCTCTGCGTCGGCCACCCACTCGAATGGTTCGAGCTGGTGCGGGCCATGCTGGAGCGAGACGACACGCCCGATTTTATTGTGGTCGACGGTGCCGAAGGGGGAACGGGGGCAGCCCCGATCGAGTTTGCAGATCATATGGGCATGCCCCTGCGTGATGGACTCAGGCTGGTGCACAATACCCTTGTGGGCGCTGGCCTTCGTGACCGGGTGCGCATCGGTGCGAGCGGGAAGGTGATCTCTGCCTTCGATATCGCCCGTTGCCTGGCCCTAGGCGCAGACTGGTGCAATGCCGCGCGGGGCTTTATGTTCTCGATAGGCTGCATCCAGTCGAGAAGCTGCCACACCGACCACTGCCCCACGGGTGTCGCCACCCAGGACCCGATTCGGCAGCGGGCCATTGTGGTTCACGATAAGGCCGAGCGGGTGTACTACTACCATGCCAACACGCTGCACATGCTCTCCGAGCTGCTCGGCGCAGCCGGCCTAACCAGCCCCTCAGAGATCACGCCGGAGCGCATCATGACGCGTAATCGTCAGGGCCAGGCGGTTCCACTCTCGCGTCTGATCGATACCCTTCAGCCGGGTGATCTGCTCAAAGAGACTGCCTCAGTGGCCTGTCTGGCCGAGCCCTTTTCCAGCCTCTGGCCCCAGGCCCGCTGACTTTTGCTCGGAAGAGCGCTCGAGCGCCAGCCATGCTGCGCGGTCCTCTGGCGACCTCTCGAGCGCATCAAGCAGCGCGGCTCTGGCCTCGGGATGCTCCTGATGATGGGCTTGCAGGCTTCTTAGCCAAGCGAGGTGGAGTTGCACCGCCGCTTGAGCCTGTCGGGGGCTGAGCTGGGCAGGGTCGGAGTAGGCCCCCTGACGCAAGGAGTGATGCTGCCGGCTGGCCTCGCGCCCCGCCTGTTCGATAACCTGTCGTATGGTCTCGTCGATCTCGCGTTCGTTCAGGCTTAGGTCCTCCGACTTGTCCAGGAGCGCCTGCCGGGATGTCTCGGTGAACGGCCCATGCTCGAGTGCCTGCCGAATCTCTTCGCGCAGCCGCTCTCGGTCTTGGTGGAGTTGGTCGACAAAGGCTGAGGAGAGGATAGCCGCGGGCAGGGCGAAGATGCCAATGCCAGCGAGAGAGGCAATCACTGTGGCGATCCGGCCGCCCTCGGTTACGGGGGAGATATCGCCATAGCCCACCGACGCCAGCGTGATCACGGCCCAATAGATCGACTGCGGGATATTTTCAAACTTATCGGGCTGGGCCGTATGCTCGAAGAGATAGCCCACGCTGGCAGTCACGATCACAAAGATCGACATGATGAAGATGGCAGCCCCGATCACGGGCCACTCTGACTGCAGCACGGTGAGCAGGGTGCGCGAGGCTCTGGAGAAGCGCATCAGTTTGAGCGCTCGAATCAGTCGAATGGCTCGCAGGAAACGCAGGTCCAGATGGTTGGGAAAGAGCAGTCCCAGGAAGAAGGGCAGGATGGCCAGCAGGTCGATGATCTGGGCGGGCTGCAGGGCCCCGCGCAGGCGGGGGAGCGGGTGGCCCCGAAGCTCGGGATCTTCCTTGATGGAGTAGATCCGGGCCACATATTCGATGGTAAAGAGCGTCACCAGCACCATTTCGAGGGCAGCAAATTCGGGTGCGAACACCTCTAGACTTGCGATCGACTCGGCCACGACCAACACGAGCGCGCAGAGAATCGTGATCATCTGTGAGAGCTCGATGATCTTTTGTAGCGGGTCCGGCCGACGGGTAGGGTTGAGCGCGAGATAAAGCTTGCGCCTAAAGCTGGCATGGCGGTGGGCGTGAAGGAAGTGGCGCAGCGCCCGCCAGACTGGGCCGGCTGGCCGAAGGGGCCACAGCAGTAGGTAGAGACGAAGGGCCCTCAGATCCGTGCTCACCCCCAGCAGGAGGCTGGGCGCGAATGAGGCCAGCTGCAGTAGGCTGGTGGGACGGATGAAAAACCGAAGCCGGGAACTGGGCTGCCGGCTGCTGGGCTGATAGGGGGAGAGCAGCAGGCGCAGCAGAAAATCTGCGGCAAAGAACCAGAGGCTGAACTGCGCGAAGGCAGCGAGCTCCCGCGCGTGGGGGCCCAAGACCCCAAATTTATATTCAAGCCAGAGCGCTGCAAGGTTGAGCAGCGAGAGCGCGGTTGAGGCAGCTAGAAAGATCGGGGGCCAGCGCCCAGCACTGGCCTCTTGGCCGTAGAGACTGTGGCAGATGGATCTGAGCGCGGCGTGGTCCATGCCCCACTATAGCGGAGCCACTGGTGCGGGAGTGATGTGACTCCCGCTGGCTTAGGACGCCAGCCGCATGCTTGGCTGCTGGGTGTGACGGGGGCCGATCGAGCCGGGAATACTCTCCCACGCTCCCTTGATTTCGCTCATCAGGCTCACCACCTCAGCCAGTGCATCGAGATCGTTGTGCAGGTTAATGTGCAGCAGGCGACGCGTGACATAGCCGTAGAGCTCGTCGAGGTTGCGGGCGATATCACCGCCCGCTTTGAAGTCGAGCGCGCCCTGAAGGCCAATCACAATCTTGCCGGCCCGGGTCAGGGCCTTGGACTTTTCCTCGATGGAACCGCGTCGAATGTGCCCTTCAGCAGAACGTAGGCTCTCAAGCAGGCCATCGAACAACATCTGAATGAGCTGCACGCTATCTGCGGTGGCAACTCCGGTGCTGACCTTTACTTCGCCGTAACTATCGATGGCATTCTTGAGATACCGCATGACCCCTCCGATGGATGTGAACTGACAACACTCATAGCATCGGAAGCGGGTGCAAATACTTGAGGCGTTCAGCCTTGCCCTAGTTGGTGTCCTGGTAGAGCACCGTAATGCTCATGCGGCGATTGCGGGGGTCGGCAGGGTCTTTGGGCACGTAGGGGTCTTTGTCCGCTACGCCCTCGATCTTGGCAAATCGAGCCTCCTTGAGGCCGGCCTTCTCCAGCTGCTGGCGGGTGGCCTCGGCGCGCTCGGTGGAGAGTGTCCAGTTGTTCTTGTCCCCGCCGCCGGCATAGGGGACACTGTCGGTGTGCCCACGAATGGCGACCTTGTTGGGTAGCCCAGCCAGCGAGGCCGCCACTTCATTCAGCAGCTGCGCCGCACGGCCCTCAAGCTTGTTGCTGCCCAGCGGAAACATAGAGTAGTCGGCTTTGTCGATGATCTCGATGCGCAGCCCCTCCTTCTCCCGAACAAACTGCACCTGGTCCATGAGCTTGGCCAGTTGCTTGTTCTCTTTCATTTCTTCTTTAAGCTCTTTTTCAAGCTTCTCGAAAGTCTCTTTGTCGGCCTCGGCTGCAATCTTTTTGCGCTCTTCCTGTGAGAGCTCCTCTGGAGACTTGCCCTCTCGGTTCTGCGGGTCTTGTGAGGAGCCGTCGGAGGCATCCGGACCGGCCTCAGAGCGAGGCGTCATGCGCTCGAGCAGTGCGGTCTGTTTGGCCGTGAACTTGAAGCCATCGGGGTCGATGATGGAGGACCCCCCCAAGATGCCGTTGGATCCTGCGAGTTCACCCATGCGCACCTGGCTATGGGTGGTTGGCCGAAAGTAGTCAGCAATGCTCTTGCGCTGGTCCTCGCTGGTGGATCCGAGCAGCCACATCAACAGGAAGAAGGCCATCATGGCCGTCATCATGTCGGCTAGCGCAATCTTCCAAGCTCCCCCGTGTGCACCACCATGACCGTCGTCGATAACTTTTTTGATGACGATGATTGGGGGCAGGCCCTCTGCCGGCGCAGCGGCTGGGGCGGCCTCGGGAGCGCCCTCCGGGGCTTGTTCGACCGCTTTGTCCTTTTCGTCTGCCACTAGACTTAGCCCCGAATTGCGTCGAAGACCTCGGAGAAGGCCGGCTGATTATGGTGTGAGATCACCGCCCGTCCGGCCTCAATCATGAGCGCAGGGGGGTGGCCTTTGAGGTTTGCGACCAGCATGGCCCGAACGACCATGAGCATTTGGCCCTCCTCGTCGATGATCTGAGTCATCCGGTTGCCGACCGGTTCGAAGATTCCGTAAGAGAAGAACACGCCCAGGAATGTACCCACCAGCGCACTACCAATCAGGGCACCCAGTACAGGTGGGGGCTGATCGATGGCGCCCATGGTCTTCACCACACCAAGCACGCAGGCCACGATGCCCAGTGCGGGCAGAGATCCGGCAATGGTCAGCAATGCCTGGGACTGACGTAGTTCGTCGGTGTGGTGAGTCTTGATTGCCTGATTCATCATGTCGTCTACCGCATCGGCGTCTACCTGGCCTTGGCTGATCACAACCAGACGGAGCGTGTTACAGATGAGATCGACGATGCCATGGTCTTTAGCGATTTTGGGAAACTCAGAAAAAATAGGGCTTGAGTCAGGCGTCTCAACATGCGCCTCGAGGGCGACGACACCCTCGCGCTTCATGACTGCAAGCAGCTTGCCGATGAGCACCATCAGCCCAAGGTAGTCGGCGGGCTTCCACTTGGGACCGGAGAGCACCTTCAAAAAGCCTTTTAGTGCCCCAATGAAGTTACCCAGGCTGTTACCAACCAGCGCTGCACCGAGCGCAGAGCCGACAATAATGAAGGTCTCAATGGGAGCGGCCTTAATAATGGGGGCCATTTTTCCGCCGGCCATGAGGTATCCCCCAAAGACCGTCCCGAACACGATTGCCAGTCCGACGATAAAAAACATTCAGAGCCTCTCGTTCAAAGGACGCACCACACCCCTACGCAGGTGCCAAAAATCAACTGTACCAACAGATCAAGAGCAGAGCCGAGAATCCCGATCGGTAGTCCAAGGTATAACAGGCAGTAACCGATCCCGGCCAGGGTTGGCCTCGGCTTGCCAGCCACCCGGCCCATCACCGGCATCTTAGCTTTTAAAATCGGATGCAAAGATCATTCCTTGAGTTCAATCACAGAGGGCGCGATGCAGGTTAACTGGGGGGATATCACCCGTCAACAGTGGGACCAGCTGCACGGTGCGGCGGGTGGCTCGCTCCAGCAAGCGTGGGCGTATGGAGAGGCCATCTCTGCACTGGGTGTTCAGGTCTTGCGGGCCAGCGTGAGAGATGAACGGCGGCAAATTGTTGCCGTCGCTCAGATTGCAGTGCGGCGTCTTTTGGGCTACTTGGTGGTGGGCTCCTGCACACGGGGGCCAGTTTGGGTGCGTCGCGATGTCGATCACAGCGCGGTTTATCGGGCCGTGCGCAAGGCATTTCGCCTTCCGGGTCTGCGCGTGCTGCTCTGGACGCCTGAATTCGACACTCCCGATGCGGACCAGGCTGGGGTGACCCGCGTCATGACGGGTATGGGCACAGTGATGCTTGACCTCAGCGTGCAGGAGTCCGTGCTTCGCAAGCAGCTCAGTGGGAATTGGCGCAACCGGCTCGTAAAGGCCGAGCGAGAGCAGGGACTTGGGGTTTTTCTCAACTCAGCGCGTGGCCCCTGCGACCAGCTGCTAAGGCACGAGATGGAACAGCGAAAAGTGCGGGGCTTTGCGGGCCTGCCGGTGGGATTTGTTCGGCAATACATCGATGCGTTTAAAGATCCGGATAGGGCCTTCCTAATTGCCAGAGTAGAGAGGCAGGGTGAGATGCTCGCGGGCATGCTTTTTCTACTGCATGGCAGTCGCGCCACTTACCACATTGGCTGGTCTGGGGAGGCCGCGCGCGATCTGAATTTGCACAACCTTTTGATGTGGCGGGCCATGCTGGAGCTCAAGCGTCGGCAGATTCTCTGGCTTGACCTTGGGGGGGTCAACACGGCAGCTCTGCCTGGCATATCAAGATTTAAAATCGGCACAGGAGGCGTGCTGACGATCCTAAAAGGCACCTACCTCTCCACCTGATAGGCAAAGAGCCATTGACCTTGAGCGTTTTGTGCGGACCAATTGGGAGTTCGATCGGGAATCGGGAATTGAAAGCTCACCACCCAGCTCCCAGGTTTGAGTTCTCTTGTGGCCTTTTCCCAAAGGCGCGGCATGGTCTCTGGCCTCTGAAAAGCATAGACCAGATCGAACGGTGCCCAGTCTAGGCTCCACATATTTTGCCGCACGACACGCGCCCATGGGCAACGCAGGCGACTCAGCCAGATGAGTGGCCAGCTCATCTCAACGCCCGTCCATTTGGTCTTTGGCGCGATCGAGTGCCAGGCGAGCAGCCCGTCACCAAGTCCAGATCCAAGATCAAGGCCGCTCGTTGCTGAGCACCATGGGCCCGCCCGAAGCGGCATCAAGCTCTCTCGACCGGTCGGAAAGAGGGGCGCATCTCGCCATGCGCGAACGGGGTACACTAAAATCAGAAGCGTGAGGCCTGCGAGCGCCCAAGCGGGATCAACGCGCACATTCCAGTGCAGGGTAGCGAGCAAGGCGAGCATGCCTGCTAGCGACGCGAATTGGCGCCAGCGACGCCTGCTCTGGGTGAGTGCGAGGCCGAGCGATGGCAGGCAGGCCACAAACGGGTGGAATTGGGCAAACGCAAGGAGTAGGCCGGTCGCCCACGTGGTGACCAGTGCGAGTGGCCAGAGGAGTCGATGACTATGAGACATGTAGCTTGGTTAATGGGTGGTTTGGGCCTGTGGGTTGCGACGTGTGCTATGCCACCAGCCCTCGCACAGTCTAAATGGCAAAAGCTCGCCGAGGGTGAGTCGGTAACGCTCTACATCAATCCACGCTTCATTGCCAAAGACGGTACTTATCGGCGCACCCTCGAAATGCAGGATTTGAAAGTACCGGACTCTCAAGGAGTTAGATCTCGTAGCTACCTCAACGAGTACGACTGCGAATCCCTTTTTTACCGGATCAGTCAAGTCAAAAGCTACTCAGGCCCCGGGCTTACGGGTCGAATCCTCTTTGAGGCTATGGAGCAGGGTTATTGGCAAAAAATTCAGCCCAACTCGCTGTTCGCTGTGGGATACGTGGCGGCGTGTGTCGATTGAATCAGTCAGAGCTGTAAATCGTCCGACCGTTCTGGGGCTGCGGTGGACGGGCGTTTGAGTGATGGATCGGAAATGACTCAAGCTGCGCCTTGGAAATAGGCATCCTTGTTTTCAGAATGAAGAACGTTACCCCCTCGGTACACGGAGGCGTCGTGAGCGATCCCTCGTACTGAAAATACGAAAGATTGGTGGGGATCAGTTTGGCAGGGTCAATATTGGTCTCAGGGAAAGCCAGTTCCGGTCCCTCAGAAGGGGGCAAGTGAGTCCAGATTGGGGTCAGCCCTGGATTGTCTGCAGCCACGCTCTGGAGCAACACACCGAGCACAACTAGTTTACCCTCCGCTGATTTATGGACGAGATGGAGGGTCATGTCGGCCGGTTTCCCGTCGATCCACTCCTCGCTGGGTTTGTGGAAGTGAAACTGCAGCAGTTCGTACGCGACGCCATCGACGAGCAATCGGCTGCCCGGTGGGGGGTTCACTTGAACCGTGTGACCGTTGTGCACTAGCTTGAGGCTTGAGAGCTTGTAATCGATTTGCAGCTTGGCTTTTGCCTTCGCGAATGGTCCTTTGATGTCAAGGGGGGCTTGGGACTTACCTGAGCCACATGTCGGGAATGCCTTGCCCCAATAGTCAGGACCAAATCGACCCTCGTACTCCCATAGCGTACCCTTTGCGGCTTTATCGAGCCTGTGTTCTGCTTCAGCAAACGCCGCCTCAGTAGACGCCAGTTTCTCGGTCGCAGACTTGATCTCGACCTGGGCTCCTGCAAGCTTTACCTGTAGTGTGGCCTCCTCGCGTTTGCTTTGGATCACCACCCAAATCAGTGCACAGATAAAGCCGATGAGAATCATCTCTACGACGATTCGCACCACGGCCCCCAGATTGTTGTTAGTCATGGCATTGGCCTATCGAACGGTCCAAGGGAAATCCCGCCGGATTTTTGAGCAAACCTCATCCTTACTCGACTCTTTGATACGGGCCTCAAGGGCCAGCTTGCCCTCAGAAAGACGGCGTTTAAATTCGGCTTGACCGAGCACATCCCTGCAAGACTCGGCTTTGTACTGGAACATTTTGGAGTAATGAGTAAGCGGGCAGAGAGGCCGTGCCGCCGATATAAGGCCATGGAGCCGAACCTGCTCGACACATTCGTCACGACTGGCACCCCAAGATGAGCTGCCCCAAGAAAACGAGATGCACGCCAGCGTCCAGGCGATAGACACACTTTTCCAGGGGTGGGTGGGTGCAGCAAGAGGCGTCATAAGGCTCACTGGGCAAGGTGCGGTTCTCGAGGCGAAGTTGTATGAGTACAAATCGCTGGTTAGACTCAGCTATATGGTAATTCGGCTCATATTGAACGCACTTGAGGATACATGCCAATGAGGTCCTGGATAATTGCGATCGCTGGATTCGTTCCGGGAGTCGTTGTCGGTGCGGCCACACTTTTTTTGGTGCTCAGCCCAAGCGCGCCTCCGGTTGCAACAGGTTCTGGCGCCACACCCACGGTAGATCTCCCCAAGACGGGCACCCTTCGGCTGGTCTGCGATCTGGAACTTGACAAGGGCAAGGATGTTCTCGGCATCAATCCCTCAGAGACCAAACGCATTGCCAGTGTGGGTATTGATTTCGAGCGGTCCAGTGGCTGGTACGACGGCGCGCTCGCAATCTCTGAATCTCGTCCCGGGACACTGACGCAGGAGGGTGATCTGCTCAAGGTCAGCAGGCCGGCGATGTTCCAGCGCTTTGGCGCAAAAATTTCTGGGGAATCCTTTTCCGTGAATCGCCAGACCGGGGAGTTCCAGCAGCAACTCACGATCGATACAGGGTTTGCGCTTCCATTGATTCGGGGCCAGTGTGCGCGGCTTGCTAAAGCGCCCTTCTAAATCCTCCAAACCCCATTCAGGTGGGGCCTTCATTGACTTTCGCTGGCACTGGCGCGGGCTGCGCTCTGGTAGGCGATGGGCTCGCACCATGTCTCAGGTGGAGGACTGGCTTTTCGAGGCGCCCCGGGGCCATGAGCAGCTGATTATTCTCGGTGCCAGTGCTGGCTGGATGATGTCCCCAGCCTTTCTCGCTCAATATAAAGAGGTCACCTGCGTCGACTTCGACTGGCTAGGCCGGTGGTTATTTCGTTGGCGGTTTCGCACTGTCTTCGGGCGAGCGGGGCGGCAGCTGCATTACGCCCTGGGAGATGCCCACCTTCTGCTTCCCCGACTGCTTCGGCGTCAGCCCAAGGCACTCATTCTCTTTGACAACTTTTTGGGTCTGGACTCTCTCTACACCCGCGATCTCGGCCTCACCCAGAGGCGCCTCTCGGCCATCAAGACACTGCTTTTGGGGCGGACTTGGGGCAGTATTCATGATCGTTTCTCTGGCGCGGGCCCAGCAATCTGCCGCAATCCGCCCCTGGCTATCAGGCGGCTCACGGGAGAGGCTCTCGACACGCAGGATCTGATTCATTCGATTCAGGGCTCCGGTGAATGGTTAGATCATTCAACGGCCTCGGTACTGCCCGATGGACTCGATTCCCGGCTGATTGCTTGGCCTATTCGGCCCGGCAGGTGGCATTGGCTCGAAGCGGCTTGGATCACTCCCACTTCACCAACAGGAGACTGAGATGTTCCTCTTTACCCCGCGGCGCGCATTCCTGCTCTTACTTTGTATTTTGGTTGGAAAGGCTCACGCGGCAGAACACTTTCCGACCGTACAGGTTTCAGAATTGCCGCACACCATCGTCATGCAGTGGAATGACTACCGGCCAAGTCTTGGGCCTGTAGGACGCTGTGCTACTGCCTTTGATCGCGGTGGCGGTCCGGAGAAAGAGGTCTTTACTTGCTCGATATACGTCAAGATTTCAGCGGTCGCTGCTCGGAAATCCATGACACGGTGTGAGGACATGCGCGCTCAGAAGAAAATCAAGAGCCCCTGTCAGATTATTCAGGATTGACGGGAAAACGGTCGACCTCCCGTGGCACTTCGTTTGGTTTCCGACCTATACTGAGGTCTGAGCGCAGAAGGAGAGGGTTGCTGGTGATCGGGAAACTATTTGGAGGAGGCGGTGTGTCAGAGAAAGATCGCATGGTCGAGGCCAAGCGGGAATTCGTGCTGGCAACTGAATCCGAGGATGACACCCGTGAACTTCGTGCACTCCGCGCCCGGCTTGGGCTGCGATGCCGGACCGCCTTTGACAAGTTCTTCGTCGAAGGGGCAGAGAAGGCGGCAGATCATGCAGAGGCTTGTATGGCCGCAGTCGCTGCCGGAACAGAACGCCCGCCGGCACCTGCCGCTAGGTCGTTCATGCCCGTGAATTCCGTCAACGGCGAGATCATGGTCTACCTGCCATTGCAGTACGTTGAAGAAATTTATCGAGTGGCTGGGGCCTATCAACTCGCGGAAATTGACGGGAACACCACAATCACAATGGCGCAGAGCATCGCCGATCGCATCTCAGAGGCGCTGCAGCTCACCACCCCGTTCGAGGTACTTCAGTTTCTGCGCGACGAGCTCGAGGCGGAGGCGAGCGAAGAGGGCGAGACCGAGGACAGCCCCGAGGAGCCAGATCCTTCCAGTTAGTGTTTTCAGCGGGGCCGTGGTTAAGCCCTCTGCTCTCACTCAAGAATTGAGTCTGGCAGCCGATCCTTGTTGAACACCCCGGAAGAAGGGGGGACAATCGAGGCTTGCGACCTAACCCAATGGACACGGTACTTCTTTTTTTCATCTTCACGCTTCTGGGCATTGTCGTTGTGCTCATGTTGGTGCTGGTAGACCATGTGCGAGCGCTGCAGTCTGCTGTGGGCAAGGCCGGAGAGCCCGGGGCATCCCCCGAATCCGAGGCCTCAGTCGGAGACGCCTCCGGCCCAGGCGCGGCGGAGGCCGGTTCTGGGGCCCTGAGCCTTGTCTCCGATGCCCCGCCCGCCAATCCAGCCGATACGCCAGACCCGGTCTTTGGCTCCCTTGTGGGCAAGCGGCTCTGGGACGGAATGACCGGAAAGCCTGTGGACGGAGTAGAGGCTGATCAGGTCGCGGCCCTCCGCCAGCGATTTGAGCCGGTGCTGGTCCAGCACATCACTGAGCTCTTCATGGAGGGGCAGGGCCACGCAGCTCAGGGGGGCTCCAAGCCGCCATCGAACCGTCGCAAGGTCGTCACGCCAGACGGATACGTGCCGTCATGGATTCCCCAGCAACATGCAGACAGCATTTATCAAGCGGGTTTTGATAGCCTCGCACCGACCGAAAAAACCATTGACGGGCTCCGAAAGAGCTTTGCCGACGTGGTAGATCTGCTTTGCAACCGAACAGAACTGAGCCCTTTGGGTGAGACCCTGGCAAGGCGCCTGATCTCTCTCCCTCAAGATCGCCTCGCTGCACTCCCGGGCCCTGACAGCGCCTCAATGCCCGTACCTGAGGTTTTGGAGCAGCAGGCCGCTTAAGCCTTGTTCTCGCTAATCGATCATTCCAAGTACTTTTCGAAGCTTTTTCACGTTGGCCGACAGGATTTGGCTGACGCGCGACTCAGAAACCTCCAGGACCGCCCCGATCTCTTTGAGGTTGAGCTCCTCCTGGTAGTAGAGCTTCATCACGAGCTGGTCTCGTTCTGGGAGAGACTCAATAGCCTGCACCAGCGCGGTCATGAACTGCGACTCTTCAACGAGCGCGTCAGGCTGGCGCGTGCGCTCATCGGGCATGCTCAGCACTTGTTCGGAGACGTCCTCAAGGTAGACCGTTTGAAACTGCGCGGCTTTGCGCCGTTCTTCTTGGAAGTCTTCGACATCTTTGCCCAGCGCGGCTGCAAGCTCGGACTGTGAGGGCTCTCGGCCGAGTGTGGAGGAGAGCTGTCTTGACTCCTCATTATGCTGTTTGTGAATGGCGACCGCTGAGCGCGGCAGGTTGGACATGCGCCGAACCTCGTCGATGATGGCGCCGCGAACACGCGAGTGGGCGTAGTGCTCAAAGGGAACCCCCTTGGTGGGGTCGAAGGACTTGGCGGCCTCAAGCAGGCCAATCACACCAACCTGAATAAGCTCTTGCAGGTCCATAAAGGACATGAGCCGCACCCGCAGGTGCAGGGCGACTCGCTTTACAAGACCCAGGTGGTCATTCACGAGGCGCTCGAGCTCATGCTCCTGTTGTTGGTAGGCACTCAGGCCGGCACGCGGGGGCATGGCTTAGCTCCTGAAGAAGCCCAGACCAGCAGGCTCGTGTGAGGCGGCGGGAAGGGACAGCACCGACTGTGCAAGCCGCTTGAAGTCCCGAGTGGCTGAGGTTCCAGGAGCGAACTCCAGTACGGACTTCTGCTGACGAAGGGCAGAGAGCACGAGTTCGTCGTGGGTGATGCTGCCCGCGTATCCGAGCGAGAGGCCTAGGAACCGGGTGGCCACATCACTGAGCCGAGCGTGGAGCTTTCGGCCGGCATCCTCAGAGTCCATTCCATTGGGAATGAGGTGAATGCCCTGTTCGAGCCCCGACTGCGCCAGCACTTTAATGGTGCCGTAGGCGTCGGCAATGGACGAGGGCTCGTCCTTCACCACGATCATGCGGTGCTGCACGGCCCTCAGGAAGGTGAGCACCTGGGCTGAGATCCCGGCGGCACAGTCCACGATGAGGACATCAATGTCGTTCTGAAATTCGTCAAAGGCCTGAACAATTCCGCCGGAGGCCAGGGTGTCGAGTGAGGCGAGCTCCTGCACGCCTGAGCCGCCTGGGATGAGCCAGAGGCCCTGAGCGGTTTTTACACTCACCTCTCGAAGGCTCTTCTCGCCAGCTAGCACATGGCCCAGATGGAACTGGATGCGCTGGCCCAGGGCGATCTGGGCATTGGCCAGGCCCATGTCGGCGTCAAACAGCATCACCCGTTTGCCGGCCTGCTGAAGCGCGACGGCAAGGTTCACCGCAACCGTGGTCTTGCCGACGCCGCCTTTGCCGCTTGCGATGCCAATGACGAGAGGGGTGTTGTGGGTCACGGTCTTGCCCAGGGTTGAATGGAAGCTGCAGATGGAGTTCCCATTCTAGCGGGCTTGCTGACGATCTCAGCCTGGTCTGTGCGCTTTGTCAGGCCATCAAGCGCGATCCTCACGAGTTCGTCGACGGACATTTCAACGCGTTCGTGTGGCTGGGGGCCACAGCCCGCGGTCTGATTCAGTGGTGCTGGGACGTGGCTTAGCGCTTGAATAATGCCCCAGAGATGGTGCGCCTCGTCAAGCTTGCTGAGCAGGAGCGACTGCCAGGGAAATCCCCGAAGAAGCCTCTCCGCTTGGTGAGCAGCGACGTCAGCCGGCAGTACTAAGTGCAACATGCAGTCGGGACATAGGGAAACGAGCTGTTGACGGTGCTCTGTGAGGCTGTGACCTGGCGCGTCAACGATCACCAGCCGACGCTGGCCGACAGCCTCGAGGATGTCTGCGAGTTGTTCAGCCTGTTGCACGCGAAGGCATTCAACGCCAAGCCGCGCGCAGCCCAGCTGAATCTGTGACCATGCACCGGGTCGGTGATCTGCCCAGCTGATGACGCAGACCTGGTTCTCACCAAAGTACTCCGCGGTTTGCTGTGCCAGCCTCAAGACCGTGCTGGTCTTGCCGCTGCCGCTCGGGCCAAAAATAGCATGTAGCCCTGTGAGTGGCCCGATATTGGACTGATTAGCACGCAGGCTGCTGCGCAAAATATTGGAGAGGCGCTCGAGTGCCTCGGGTGGAGATTCGACAGACTCGAGTTCCTCAGACAGCAGCAGCCTCAGCCCGACTGGCGCGTGGTCGGCCTCCAGTGCCTTGTCAAACATCCGTGCAATTGGGTTTTGATTACTAAATGGGCTCAAGGCTTGCTGCTGGGAGATGCGCATTTCTTTGCGCAGGGCCGTCATTTCCTGACGGACTAAGTCCACGATCTCTCGGGCTCGAATTTGCTCACGCCCAATATCCACGGCCTGATGCTCTGGACGCACGCGCTGAGAACCGAGCAGAACATCCGCGAACGCATCTGGCTCGGGGGTGCTCTTCACAGGTGAAGCTATTCTCCCTTGATCACTGTCTCCCATAGAGCCCTCAAACAACTCAGCTGGCTCGGCTGGTTTTAAGTCGACTGCCACGATGACTTCTGTGCGTCCATTCACAATCTCATGGGAGATGATGAGTGCGTCGCTCCCGTATAGGGCGGTCGCTTGCTCAGTGGCAGATCGAAGATCGCGTGCAAGGATGCGTTTGAGTTCCATTTAGAGCGTGCCTTTTTGATCTCAAGTGTTCCGGTTTTGGACTTCAACGGTGTGAATGACTTTGACTGACTGGTCATCAGGGATCTCGCTGTAGGAGAGGACGACCAGGGTCTCTGCGCGGTGCTTGGCTGCTTTTGAGAGCCAAGGGCGCAACAGTGGCGACACGACCAGCACTGCATTGAGACCTTCCTCTTCTACCTTTTTCGTACTTTCGCGCAGTGCTCGAAAAAGCCCCTCGGCAAGGCCTGGCTCAAGCACAAGGTTTGACGTGTCACCTTTGTGGTGCTGAACCACGTTGTGCAGCACCTGCTCAAGACCGGGCTCAAGGGTCATGACCGAGAGGGTGTCGGATGGGTCGAGCAGCGGTTGGACAATCATGCGTCCAATGCGTGGGCGCACGAGACTCGTGAGCTCGAGCGGGTCTTGAGTCTTGGAGCAGGCCTCGGAGAGCGCCTCGACGATCGAGCGCATATCACGAATCGAGACTCCATCATCGAGGAGAGACTGCAAGACTTTGGTCACGATCCCAAGTGACAGTTTGGCGGGAACCAGCTCTTCGACGAGCTTTGGCGAGCGAGCGGCGAGCTTGTCGAGCAGTTGCTGCGTCTCGTCGTGGCTGAGCAACTCTGAGGCGCTCTCTCGCAGCACTTTATTCAAGTGGGTGGCGAGTGCTGTTGCGGCATCTACCACGGTGTAGCCAAGGGTTCTTGCATAGTCTCGCTGTGCAGGGTCGATCCAGACTGCGTCGAGTCCAAATGCCGGATCTTTGGTCGGAATTCCGTCTAGGCTTCCGTAGACCTTTCCAGGGCTGATCGCGAGCTCTCGCCCTGGCTTGACCTCGCCTTTGCCTCGGGTAACGCCATTGACAATAATGCGGTAGCTGTCAGGTTCTAGCGTGAGCGAGTCGCGAATTCGAACGGGCTGGACGAGATAGCCGAGTTCAGCAGATAGCTTCTTGCGTACACCCTTGACTCTGTTCATCAGTTGGCCACCGCTTTCGGTGTTGACCAACGGCACGAGTCCATAGCCGATTTCAAGGCCGATGACGTCCACGGCATCGACATCGTCCCAGTCAAGTTCTTTGGCGGGCTCAGAAATTGCAGCCTCTGCCGCAGCGACCTCTTTATCCTCGACCGCGGCCTGTCTTCCTCGCAGCACGAGGTAGCCAACCCCCGCCGCCGCGAGACCAAGAGACAGAAATACAAACGTGGGCATTCCTGGGACCACCCCAATGCCACAGAGAATCGCTGCGGATATGAAGAGCGCTGTGGGGTTCCCAAGCTGACTCTTAGCCTGCTCGGCCATATTTTCCGAGGTCGTGACACGCGTCACGATGATCGCGGTTGCAAGCGAGAGGAAAAGGGCGGGTATCTGCGCAACCAGCCCATCGCCAATGGTGAGCAGAGTGTAAACCCGCATGGCCTCTTTGAAAGCGAGGTCGTGCTGGAGAATTCCGATGGCTACTCCACCGATAATATTGATGAAAAGAATGATGAGACCAGCAATCGCATCTCCTTTCACAAATTTTGACGCACCGTCCATGGAGCCAAAGAAGTCAGACTCCTGGCTAATTTCCTCGCGTCTCTTCTTTGCGGTCTCTTGGTCAATAAGCCCAGCGTTCAAATCTGCATCGATTGCCATCTGTTTTCCTGGCATGGCATCTAGGGTGAACCGGGCCATGACCTCTGAAATCCGTCCCGCTCCCTTGGTGATCACCATAAAGTTGATGATCATGAGGATGGCGAAAACAATGACACCGATAAGGTAATCGCCGGCAATCACAAAATGTCCAAACGCCTCGATCACTTTGCCCGCGGCGTCGGGCCCTTCGTGTCCCTCTGACAAAACCACTCGCGTCGAGGCTACGTTGAGGGCCAGCCTGAGCATGGTTGCTAACAGAAGAATGGAGGGGAAGGAAGAAAACTCAAGTGGGCGCGTGATCCCGATTGCGACCATCATCACCATGAGGCTGATGAGGATGTTGAAAGTAAAGAGGATGTCGAGTAACCAGGCGGGCAACGGAAGAACCAGCATGGTCATGATCAGCAGCACCAACAGCGGAATGCCGAGGGTGTTGGGATCGATTCGGCCTGCGATCTGTCGTAAGTTCGTCAGACTGAGTGCAGTCATGGATGTTCTGTCCTGAATGTAGGGTGGTCCAGAGCGATTAAGCAAACGGCGTGCCCATAGCGTGTCATGACGCCGGAGCACGGGAGGAGTGGTATTGCCGGGAATGAATTTTGCAAGCGTGCTGCCATCTGCCCTTTTTTGCCGCCCATGAAAACGCACCGCACGCACGCCAACCTTGGTCTTAACTTCTTGCTCGCTGAGTCGACTCCTGCTGTTGAAAATGGAACTGCTGAGCGAATAGAGTCATTTGAAAACATGCTGCGAAAACAAAGTGAGCGCATGCTTCAAGATTTAAATCTCAGCGTGGGCGCCTCACCAAAACTTGCCAATCCTGTTGGCAACGTAGTTCCAATTTCAGACCGTATTTTGCTTTGGCTTGGTCCGGCTGGGCGTGATGCCATTCACATTCCAGACGAAGGGCTGCGTAGCTTTGGGCGTGAGCAGGGGTTGAGCGAGGACGCGCTAGAGGCGCTCTTGGGACGAGCCAAAAATTTCGCGGAGAGCACCCATACGGCGCCTTTTGAGCGGTCTGAACCGGATTCTCCCCCCCCAGTGGCGGTGCTGCCGCAGGCGGTGGTGCTGCCGCAGGCGGTGGTGCTGCCGCAGGCGGTGGTGCTGCCGCAGGCGGTGGTGCTGCCGCAGGCGGTATCCCGTTCCGAACCTGAAAAATCCTCTGCTTTCGCAGTGATCTCAGTCGAGGGGTGGCAGGCCGTCGCTCGCGATTGGCTTTCAGAAAGATGGGGGGGTGCGCAAGGGGGCGTAACGCAGGACGTTGTGCCTGAGCACAAAGAGGGCGAGGGTCTGCGGGTGCCTCAAGGGTTGCAGGCTGGTCCTCAGCCCATGGTTCAGAGCTCAAGGGTAAAAATTGACTGGACAGAGCTGACTAACCTGAAGCTTGAGGGGGTTTCGTTGGACGAGCGGGTTTCGACGGATGTATTCCTCGCTGCCCGCTCGGCGAGGGGGCTCTCCCCTTTCTTTTCAGACGAGCTGCCTAGGCTGTCCGAACCAGTCTCTACCCATGCGTCAGAGCCGACGCGTCCACATGTGGGGGGGCAAGTGCATTCTCTTGTCACCGCAGTTGAACCAGCCGCCAGTGATCCCGGCAATGCTCAGGACTCATCTCAGCAGCCCGGCACCAAAGAATCAATTCCGCACGAATCCGTGGGTCTCGTGGGCAGAGCCATGACAGGACAACAACTCGGCGAAAAATTTGGGGAGCTCCTGGGAAAGCGCATGATGCAGCAGGTTGAGAGTGGAAATTGGAAGGTCGATGTCGAGCTTCATCCAGCGGAATTGGGGTCGATACACATTGAGATGGTGTGGAAGGATGGCCAACTCGAGGCGATATTGTCTGCGGAGCAGTCTGGAACGCGTGACCTGATGGATCAGGGACTGTCAAAACTGAGGGAGTCTTTGCTTAGCCACGGCACAAACCTTGCTTATCTTTCGGTTGGTGACGATAAGCGTCGACAGAATCAGGGGAATCCGCATCGGGGGCAAACCCAAGAACGGATTTTAGAAGAAGATGTCGGCGTAGAGGGTTCGGAGCGCGCTCCGGAGTCAAAGGGTGGCGATGCAAGCAGCCGCCTGGATTTACTGGTTTAACTGACGGAAGTAAAGGACAAAGACATGGCCGAAGAGATCGTTGATGGCGAAGCAGCGCCAAAGAGGAAGTTACCGATAAAGCTCATCCTAGCGGTGCTAGGGCTGATTTTGCTCATTGTGCTCACCATCGTGGGCACCTTGGCGGTAACGGGTTTTTTCAGCAAGCCCGACGCAGAGTCCATTGAAGAGCTCTTGAAAAAGGCCGAGGCTGAGAAAGCCAATAAAGAGGGTGCAGATGGACCCGCTGACGAGCATGGCGCAGAGAAGAAAGGCGAAGAACATGCAAAGGAGGGGAAGGAGGGGGACCATGCCAAGGATGAAAAGGGCGCTGAAGGCGAGGGAAAAGGCGATAAGCCAACCCCAGAGCCGAATAAGTTTGAGAGCAAGTACAAAGAGCTCAGTCGACCTCTGGTGGCCAACATTCAGGGGTCACGAAAGGTCATGCAGGTTACCCTCGCAGTCATGACCCACTACGATGAGAAGGTCATAAAGAACATGGAAAAGCACGAGTTGGCTTTGCGTTCTGCAGCCCTTGACATCCTGCGCCAAACCACAGAGTCCGAAATCGAGAAGCCGACATTCCGTGCAGACCTCGCAGAGAAAATTCGTGTCTCTATGAATGCCGTGCTTGAGAAGTACGAAAACTTTGGCGGTCTGGAGCAGGTACTGTTTACAGAATTCGTGGTGCAGTAAATGGTGGCAAACAGCCTTCTATCAGAGGAAGAACTAACCGCTCTTAAGGAGGGGGTCAGCTCTGGCTCGATTGCTGTAGATACGGGCTATAACCAGAAGGTTCACATCCGCAAACACGATCTTGCCAGTGAAGACAGCAGTCTTGGTATCAATACCTCGGCACTGGAGATGATTAACGAGCGTTTTCTTCGACTTTTCCGCATGGGCTTGGTCGAGGTGCTGCGATCCACACCAAAGATCGTACCGTTGAAGGCGGAGATTATGCGGTTCGGAGATTACCTTCGCATGCTCAAGGCCCCTCTCTCCGTGAATATGATCCGGCTGGACCCCCTGCGAGGTAACTCACTCGTGGTCATTGAGCCCTCCATGGTTTTTCACTCGCTTGATGTATTTTTTGGGGGTTTCGGGACCGGTGGCAATAAAGGACCTTTGGCACCCACCCGCATGTTTACACCAACCGAGACGCGAGTCATTGGCATCATCCTTGATCAGTTCTCCAAGGCGCTCTCGGAGGCTTGGGCACCCCTCATGAAGATCGACTTTAAGGTCATCAGCGCGGAGGTCAACCCTCAGTTCGCGCAGATTGCTGACGAGAGTGATCTGGTAATGTTGTGCCGCTTCGAAGTAGACAGCGCCGAGGGTGCGTTTATTGACCTGGTCTATCCCTATGCCGCGTTGAAGCCTATTCGGGATATTTTGCGAAGCCGAGTCCAGACGGGAGACGTGAACGAGACCTCAGAGCGGACTTGGCGTGTCGAGCTCCGAGAGTCTGTCATGGAGTCCGAACTCAATATGAGCGTCGTCCTCGGTCAAATGCAGACAAACCTCTACACACTTGAGAGCTTGCGCGTAGACGACGTGCTCTATTTTAAAAAGCCCGATTTGGCGCGGGTCACGATTCAGAACATCCCCGCATTCGATGTCGATGTTGGCATTGTCGATTCACAATTGGCGATCCAGCTGCGTAATGCAGTCGACCTCACGGGAAAGCCTATTTCCACCGGAGATTCATAATGGACGATGAAAAGAAAGCCTCAGCAGAGCTCCTTGGCGATGCTGTATCTGCAGAGCAGAAAGCACAGATTGACCCCGAGGTTCTCCAGACCATCCCCGTTACCATTTCTATCGAAGTCGGCCGGGCCTCGCTGAAGATTAAAGACCTGCTGCGCTTATCTCAGGGAAGCGTGGTAGAGCTAGATCGACTGGCAGGAGAGCCACTTGACCTGTTGGTGAACAACACCGTAGTGGCGCAGGGTGAAGTCGTTTTGGTTAATGATCGCTATGGCATTCGACTCACTCGAGTGGTCCCGGCAGCTGATCGTTTGAAGAATCTCTCGGCCGCTTAAATGCCTGGTTCAGCGCTTCCCCCAATCGATTGGGTGCAGCTGGTGAGCAGCTTTCTGCTCGTCATTGGGCTGCTCGCGCTTGCCTTAGTCTGGATGAAGCGCCTTCAAAGGGTGGCTCCGGGCAAGGGGCGGCGCATTCAGGTTATTGAGGCACACGCCACAGGACCTCGCCAGAAAATGATCCTGGTGAGGGTGCAGGATCGGGAGGTCTTAGTGGGTGTGAGTCCGGGCAGGATGGATGCACTTGGGGAGTGGGCGGCAGCCTTTGAGACGCCAGAGGCGCCTCATTTGAACGACCCCCCATCCGTCACCCCGTTTTCCTCTACCCAGGAAAAGTTGGCTCGGTTTTTGAATAAACGGAGGGCATGAGCCCTCACACCCGCCCTTCTCTCAATTTTATACTTTTTTCTGTCGGATTCCTGACGTTCGGACTGCTTCCAGATTTGGCGCTCGCCCAGGGCCTGCCAGCAGTCAATGTGCAAGGCTCTCGCTACAGTCTCACCCTAGAGCTCTTGGCGCTGATGACAGCGCTGACGCTGCTGCCTTCGCTTCTCCTGATGATGACTTCGTTCGTGCGCATCATCATCGTCATGTCTCTTCTTCGGACCGCACTCGGGACTGCGCAGACCCCCCCGAATCAAGTGCTGGTTGGCTTGGCACTCTTTTTGACGTTTTTCATCATGGCCCCGGTGCTGACCCAGGTCTATGAGACGGCCCTACTGCCCTACCTGCAGCAGCAGATTCCTTTCGATCGAGCCATCCAGATTGCGGAGCAGCCGATCCGCGCATTCATGTTGGCTCAGACACGAGAGGACGATATTGCAATGTTTGCCGAGCTCTCACGGGTGTCGAACATCGCTACGCCAGAGGCGGTCCCATTCTCGACACTCGTGCCTGCTTTCATTACATCGGAACTGAAGAGCGCCTTTACGATCGGGTTTTTGATTTACATCCCGTTCGTCGTGATTGATTTCATTGTGTCGAGTGTATTGATGTCGATGGGCATGATGATGCTCTCTCCGATGATGATCTCGATGCCATTCAAGCTCATGCTGTTTGTGTTGGTCGATGGCTGGAGCCTCATCATGGGGTCCTTGGCAGCAAGCTTTGTGATCCCTGCTATTCCCTGATCCCCGTTTCCTGAAAAAGGAGTTTTCAATGGATTCGTCTGCTGTTGTAGACCTAGCGCGAGAGGCACTGATGATGGTGATGCTCGTATCAATGCCTCTACTGCTTGTCTCATTGGTCGTCGGCTTGGTGATTGGTGTCTTCCAAGCTGCGACCTCAATCAATGAGATGACGTTGAGCTTCATTCCAAAAATTGTTGCAGTGGGTATCGCGCTCGCTATTTTTGGAGGGTGGCAGATCAACACCATGGTTGATTACACGCGTGCAATTTTTCAGCGCATTCCTGGGCTGTTTCAGTAAGGCTTGGGGCTCGAATGGTTGAGACGCTCCTCGCTGCCGATCTGATCGACCGTCTTCTAACAATGATCTGGCCCTTTCTGCGCGTCGGTGCGCTCCTGATGGTCGCACCTGTGCTGTCCATTGATGCAGTGACGGTGCGGATACGTCTGGCGTTTGGCTTTGTCCTAACTGCATTCGTGTACCCCTTTTATGATTGGCCCGCTATAGATCCAACTACGGCTGCTGGATTACTCGAGGCTTTTAACCAAGTGTCAATTGGAATTCTGATGGGCCTCATTTTGCAGGTCGTTGTTGCTGCAATCGTGGTCGGTGGACAAACCATCTCTGCTGCAATGGGGTTATCTATGGCGAGTCTCATCGATCCCGCTGTCGGGAATGTGCCCACCATTGCGTCATTACTCCTTATGGTGAGCAGTCTCATTTTTCTTGCCCTAGGTGGGCACATTCTTCTTTTGGAGTTGCTGCTAACAAGTTTTGATTATTTTCCAATTGGTCGTGGACTGCTGTCGCAGGATGCGTTCGGCCACTTCGTGGCCTGGTCCTCGATGATGTTTACCGGTGGAGTGCTACTTGCGCTCCCGATCATGGTAATTCTGTTGGCAGTAAACATAGGACTGGGGGTCGTGGTTCGCGCTGCGCCACAACTTAATATTTTTGCAATTGGTTTGCCAGCCACGATATTGGTTGGAATGCTCGTTTTTTATATTCTGATGGGAACGATGGCCAACCGGATGACTTGGCTCTGGATGCAAGGCTTTGAGCAGGTCCGGATGATATTGGGGATGAACTGATGGCTGCCGAAGATTCAGACTTAGAACGCACAGAAGAACCTACTGCGAGACGACTTTCGAAAGCGCGAGAAGAGGGGCAGCTTGCGCGCTCTCAGGAATTATCGGCGGCTGCGGGTGTGATTGTTTCAATGGCATTTTTTTATTTCTATGGCAACGAGACTATGAAATCGCTCGCCTTGCTATTTGCACAGGGGTTTGTGTTTGACTTCCGAGCGATGGACACGCCACAGGTTATGCCTGTGATATTCGCCAAATTCTTACTGCATGCCATGGTGATTGTGCTGCCGTTGTTGGCTTTGACGCTCCTTGTCGGTTTCGTCTCTTCAATCGCCATGGGGGGCTTTAACTTCACTTGGAATGCTTTGCAACCAAAAGCGGACAAAATTAATCCCCTCACTGGGTTCAAGCGAATCTTGGGAATGGATGCACTGGTGAACCTCGGAAAAGCAGTATTAAAGTTTGCCGTTGTTGCCACAGGGCTCTACTGGGTCCTTGCCGCTCAGCTTGACGACTACCTCAGTCTTGCCTCGATGAGTTTTGAGCCAGCCATGGGCCGTGCTGGTGATCTGCTCTCCGAGGCTGCGCTGTTGATTTCTCTTGGCCTGCTCCTGATCGCCGCGATTGATGTTCCGTATCAGAAATTCCAGTTCATGGAAAAGATGCGCATGACTAAGCAGGAGATTAAGGACGAGATGAAAGACACGGAGGGTTCGCCTGAGGTGAAGTCTCAGATTCGTCGCCGTCAAAGAGAGATGGCTGCCAATCGGATGATCGATAAGGTAAAAGATGCTGACGTAGTGGTTACCAATCCAGAGCACTTTGCGGTGGCTCTGGCTTACGACCCCTCTGGCAACGAGGCCCCAATCGTGCTCGCGAAGGGTGCAGATCATCTCGCCTTCAGAATTCGCGAGGAGGCGAAGAGGAATGGTGTTGAGATTTTTTCGGCACCGCCGCTTGCGCGTGCATTGTTTTTTACCTGCGACCTGGATCGACCCATTCACCATGAACTCTATTACGCCGTTGCGCAGGTGATTGCTTATGTCTTCGGGCTGCAGGGCTTGCGGCCGGGAGCTCAGCGCCCACATCGACCGGATCCAACGGTACCCGAGGGCATGATGTTCGATACCAACGGACGCCCGGTGGAGGGAGATTAGAATGCAAACAGGTCCAGTCGCCGAAAAGGTCGAACCAAATATGCATGCACCGGAACTCGTGCTCAGAGAGGACGATCTTGCTCGACTTGATCGCCTCGTGCAGGGGCTTCTGCAGGAGCGCTCCAGCGCAGTGGTGGTTGCTGACGATGAGGGACTGCTTGACCACTACGGTCGTCTTTTCTCCGCGCGCCTGAGGCAACAGTCGGAGGTAAAGATTGAGGTCTACTTCCCGAATAGCACGGAGGCCGTGCTTGCCCGGTTCAATCGTATCTTGGCGGACCTTAAGGTTTCAGATGCTATTTCGCCGATGGGCTCAACCGCTGAGCATCGGGTGCTGGTGGTCTATGACGGACAGGCCACGGACTTGCGAGAGGTTCAACTCTTGGGGCGGCTATTGCGGGACTTTCCAGGCGCGAACACACGACTGCTCATGCTTTTGAACCGCTCCGGCACAGAGACAGAACAGAAGGTTGAGGCACTCGGAAAGCGCGTCATGCGCTGGGACCTTCACCGGCCAACGCCGGACGAGGCACGGGGTCTGCTTGAGCGTGCGCGAACCAAGGGGGTCGCGCCAGAGGCTCAGGCCTTACTCGACTCCGTTGGTGTCCAGGGTTTAGAGGAGGCAATGGCACTCAAGGCTGGTCTGAGTGCACTTGCGAAGGCCGATGCGGCTCTCGGGCCGGCGGTCATGGCTGGCCCACTGGGCACACCCGCTCAGGCTGCAGCCTCTTTCGCTGCCTCCCTTCAGCGAGCAGCCCAGCAGAATCGCCCGGCGAGTCAGTCTGCTGATTCGCCGCCTGCCGTGTCGCCGACGGCGGGGGCTTCAGCCGCCGACTCAGCCTCGATCGTTCGCCCGTCGTCTGCGCAAAAAAAGCGTGCGCGGTTCTCCCCGCTCCTGCTCGCAGGGCTCTTTGCCCTTTCAGCGTCTGCTGCCCTCACCGCTTGGCAGCACCTCGGTGATCGCCTCACGCAAGCATTTCTCCCCCAAGAAGTAGCAGCGGGCGCCGCTGACGGGGCCGAGATCAAGGCAACGCCCCCGGAGAGCACTGTAGCGCTAAAGACACTCGGACCCCTACCAGAGCAGGTTACCAACGAAGAACTTCTGGAGGCACGCCGAAATGAGCCGCTTCCTGCGGAGCCAGAACTGGAGTCCTCCAAGCCTGAGCCACCAAAGCCTGAGCCACCAAAGCCCGAGGGAGCCGGCGCTCTGGCGGACATGCGGGCAGTTGCCCCGGGTTTTTATGTTCAGCATGCCTCGCGCGAGACCCGAGCCGAGGCACTCGAGTACTGGCGAGCCCATAGCGGACTGAGCAAGTCGAGGCTCTTGAAACTGCGGCGCATTGGGGCACCCGGTGATAACTTTGTCTTGCTTTCAGGGCCCTTTAAAACGCTCGAAGAGGCAAAGGCCTCGACTCAACGGCCGGGCATTCCAAAGGACACCTGGATACGCCCAGCCTCGGCACTTAAAAAACTGCTTCCGGAGGCTTCCCAATGAGCGATGACGACGCCCAGCTCATTCGTGCGGATTCGACTCAAGACCTCCACGTTGAGGGTCGAGCCGAGGTGGTTCGGGAGGAGGAGGGCGAAAAGACGATCGAGTCGAGAAAGCTCCAGGACAAGTTCGTCTCCCTCCCGCCCACGCTCCAGCCTGCTGACCGTCGCAGGCTTGAAATGGAGGCAAAGGCCGCTGAGGGCCCCACCTTCCGGGCGACGCACCCTGCCGAAATTGAATTTCCAGAGGTGACTTTTGAGGTGATGCGCGTGCCCGAGGCGCTAGCGAGGAGTCCATATGAACGTTGGAATCAGCGCCTGACTGAAATTCGTCAGGCTACTGCCGATATTCAAAAGCAACTGGAGGGCACGGCGCCTGTGCGCTCGGCCAAACCGAAGAGAAAAGGCTAACCCATGTCCGATGCATCTAAAATCCCGCCACCCGAGGAATTGGCCTCAGATCTCATGCCCGATGAGCCCGAGTTCGCCTCAGACCTCATGCCGGATCTCCCGGATGATCCGCCCATGGCAGCCGCCCCAGCACCAATTCCGCCAGCCCCGCCCACGCGAGACCTCGCGGCAGAGGCAGAGGCAGAGCGTCGGAGACAGCACGAGCTCGCCGAGCTCGAGCGCATGCGGGCCTACGAGGAAGCCGAGAAAGAGCGCGCATTGGCTGCTGCAGCGCAGCTACAAGCCATTATTTCGACCTGCCTCGAGGCGGCCGAGACGGCAAACAAGGCCGCCCAGACAACAACAGCCAGCCATAGGGCACTCTCCACTGTGTCCAAAGACCTCTCGGCCACGGCCAAGAAGACGGGTAAGGGTGGTGCTGTGCTGATCTATGTTGGTGGCGGACTTCTCGTTATCGCTGCCAGCATGCTTATTGCGATGGCCATTCAACTGCAGAAAAAAGTCACGCTGGCAGACGCGCTTTTGGTGAAGATTGGTACCACAGCGCTAGAAATGCAGGACTCACTCGAGGGAGTAGATAAGGTGGGTGACGGCCTGGAGGAAAACGCCACCCGGCACGAGAAGCTTGTGGAGTCTCAGGGGGCGCTGGCTGCGAAGGTCGAGGAACTGGGCAAGGTGGTTGCAGGCTTGAAAGAGGAGTCGGACAAGAAGAGCGGCGAAATGAAAAAGGTTTTCGATGAGGCATTGAAAACCTCACAGAAACCGGATCCTCGCCTCACCTCAGTGCTGCAGGAAATTAAGGGTATCGAGGCGCGAGTCAAACAACAATCAACACTTCTGCAAGAAACCTCCAAAAAGATTGTTGGGCTTGATAAACAAGTCCAATCTATGCAAAGGGTGGGTGGCAATGTCGAACGGCTAAAGACTCAGGTCGAGGCCATGGTGACCCTCGAGCAACAGCGTTACCGCGAGGCGCTTGAGGCGGCTGCCACAAAGAAAAACAAAGAGTCTCCGGTTGCATTTCCTCGTAAAGCCCCCGAGGCTGGTGCACCTGGATTGACAGCATCGCCAGGTGGAAAGTCCGCAAATTAGCAGCTATGGGGTGCGAGTATTAGGTTACTAGGCCATCGGCCTCGGGCCGGGTTTTGAGGGAATACTTATTGATTTTCTCGATGAGAGTGGTGCGTTGAACGTTGAGAATACGCGCTGTTTTGGAGATATTCCCATCGGCCTGATCCAAGGCTCGCTCGATGAGCCCTCGCTCGAAGTCTGTCATTTTCTGTTTCAACGGCACTCCATCGAGCTGAAACAGACTATCTCCCTGGGTGAAGGCGATGAGGTCCGCGATCGGATTGGGCTCCGGCTCCGCAGCGGGCTCGATCTCCGCCTCCGGCAACTGCTCAATGCTCAGGCCCCGCATGCCTTTGGGCAGCATTAATGGCGGTACGTCTTCGTACCGGATCGTGCTTCCGGCAAACAGTGCAGTAAATCGAGCCACCAGGTTAGAGAGCTCACGAATGTTGCCGGGCCAGTGGTAGTCGCTCAACGCAGCTTGAAGGTTCGCCGATAGTCGAACCTGCTCCCCTGTTGGGCTTGCGTGCAGCCCGCAGAAATGCTCGACTAGCAGTGGGAGGTCCTCTTTGCGCTCTCGGAGTGGAGGCGTCGACACGGGAAGGACGTTCAGACGGTAGTAAAGATCTTCCCGAAATCGCCCCTGCTGAACCTCAAGCTCCAGGTCTCGGTGAGTGGCTGCAACAACGCGAACGTCCACAGGCAGTGGTTTACCTGAGCCAATAGGGTCCACGCTGCGCTCCTGGATGGCACGCAAGAGCTTGACTTGCATATCCAATGCGAGATCACCGATCTCATCAAGGAACAGCGTACCCCCATGGGCAAGTTCGAAACGACCTTTGCGATCAGCGATGGCGCCGGTGAAGGCGCCTCGCCGATGCCCGAATAGTTCGCTCTCGATCAGATCGCGCGGAATGGCGCCGCAGTTTACGGGCACGAATGCTCCGGAACGCCTGTGCGATTGGTCGTGCAACGCCCTGGCGACCAGCTCCTTTCCAGTCCCGCTCTCGCCAATGATCAGCACCGTTGCCTCAGAGGGCGCCACACGGCGAATGAGCTGCTTTAAGCTCAAGATCGCCTCGCCGGTGCCGATCATTTCTGGAATGGGGTCGTGCTGGGACATGGATGCGTGTTCTCTAAGCCCTAAAGCCAACTGGATTGATGTCGATCCATTGGAAACGGATGATACAGACAAAGCACTCGTGCTTTTCAACAAGGATGAAGCCATGCAAACGAACCGACTGTCCCAGTTTTCCATTTTGTTGGTCGCAGGACTGACCCTTTCGGCTTGCTCAAGCATGCCTTACAAGGTTGTTGCCAACACGCCACCCAAGCCAGAGCCCGGCGTGGCAGAAAAGTATCCCGCCTTGGTTGGCGACCTCACCAAAACCAATGCGCCGAATATGGTCACACCACTGAGCGAGCGGGCGCAGAACTTTGCAGCAACGGGATACGCTGTGATCAGCGTTCAACCGCATAAGCTCCCGGCCCAACAGCGCCTCATGGCCATTCGTGCCTCCAAGCTCGATGCCTACAGGTCCCTGACGGAGCAGGTCTACGGTCAGCAACTCGATGCGAGCACCACGGTTGCAGATATGGTGATCCAGAGTGATACGTTTCGCACGCGAGTTGAAGGCATCATCTATGGGGCCCGTTTAGAAAGCATCAATCCGGTGGGCGACGACACCTACGAGACAACGATGGTGCTCGATGCCAAGGTGGTGGCAGACATTCGCGCGCTCTACCTCCAGCAACTCGCGTCGCTTCGTCGTTGAACCTGCTCACCTCGGTTCCGGCGTGCGCGCATCCCAGATTCTAGTGCCGGTTGCACTGGTCGCAGCCCTTTCGGTTGCGACGGCAGTGCAAGCTCGGACAGATCCGGTATCTCAGCTAGAGCAGATTCAGTCTCGCCTTGTCGAGGCTGCGCTGAGCTCGCAGAGTCGCGTTCAGGCATTGGCCTTTGTCGATTCCCAGGGGCGGTTACATGAAGCCGCTCGCTTTCATTCTGATGTCTCCTTGACTTGGAGGGGTGAGCCGAAGCCTTCGGCCCCAAAGGAGTGCAAGCCTCATCTTCGCTACAAGCGGCATGCCCGACTTCAACTGGCACAGGGCCGCAGCGGGTCCTTTTTCAGCCGAGTCGATTTACAAGTGCTTCAGGCGCGGCTCACACCTGACCTCATGTCGGTGTTGGCCGCCGAGACAGGCTGGCACATCACGGCAGCACCTGAGCTAGGTACTCACTCCACCTACGACATGGCCCTCACTAAGACCCCTGCGGACCGTGCTCCCTATCTCCTGCGGGTGCAGCTTGATGACCTCGGGCCCGTGCCCGACGCCCGCCGATTTCCGTCCCGGCCCGAGTGGCTGAGTGAGCCACTGCGCGAGTGGGGTCTCCTGCGCGAGAGCCCGCCCACCCGTGGTCTGCTCGGTCTGAACCTCACCTTAGTTGATGAGGCAGGCCAGGCGATTAATAGTCGGCGTGTCGAGGTCGAGTTCCTTCGGGAGTCCCGATTGGTGGGTACTCAGCCGGATCTGCAGCTTGCTGAACCGTCAAAGGCTCGCGTGGCGCTTCTGGATCTGCAGCGAGGGCTTCAGGCCGACCCAACATGTGATCCCCCGGATTACCCGGCGCAACGTGCGGAAGATCCCAAGCGCCTTACGCTTACTGCTGGGCGCACTGCAGGCCTGAGCCCAGGAGACCGAGTCCTGATCGCGCCTGCCCGCGGCTGGGCTAAGCTTGCTCTCAATCCTGGGCTAGTCTCCCAGCTTGCTATTGCTGAGGTGCGATCCGTCTCCGAGTATGCTGCCGAGGTCTCCGTTATAGCGGGGCCTACTCCGGGCCCAACGGGCCCGCTCTGGGCGACACCGCTCTAAACCTGATCTGTTGAAAGGACATCTCCCATGCGACTTTTTCGAGTCACCAGTCTGGCCACTGCCCTCATCTTGGCCCTACCAATCCATGCGGCGAGCGTACCTGACACCAGTCGCGCACTTAAAACCCTCATGGGGGACGGTCAAGACGCCCCAAGCTCAGCAGTGAAGGAGGGGGGGGTAGGCAACCCATCGGAAAATACTGTCATGGTTGTCAGGGGTGACACTTTGGCCAAAATTCTTGCGCGTTATCCAGGCATGATGCCACCCACGCGGAGCCAGATTTTCAGGGCGGTGGTGGCTCTGAACCCGCATGCCTTCATTGGAGGTAATCCCAACCGTCTGATTGCGGGCGCCCAGCTCCAGATACCCGATCCAGATGAACTCTTTGCAGTGGCGACAGGTCGTAGAGGGTACAAGGCAAGTAAAAAGGAGTCCCCAAGCGATGCCAAGGCCGCTTCAAGCTACAAGGGCTCCGGCAGCAACCACCGTCAAGACCCTCACGCAGGCTGGGTGCGGTTTCCGTCGCGGTAGCGGAGGGAAATTTCCATGCTGACTGGACCCGAGGCGGTCGCGTCAGCGAGTCGAATTGCCCCGATTTATCTCGAGGGACGCCTTCTCCCTATTCAAGACGATGTCAGCCGATCTCTCGGGCTGAGCCTTCACGATGTCGTGCGGGCCATGGTGGAGACTCGGGCTGAATCCCTGGTGCTCAATCTCAATGGCCGTGCGCTCACGCTTCCTCAGGGCTTTAACCTGCGCCCCGGAGAGGAGGTCTGGCTGCGTTACCTCCAGACCCAAGCGGGTGCAGCCTTTCAGGTGCTTGCCCAGGCTCCGACCTCCATGGTCTCTGGCTTGCCCGATCGCTCGCTACCCGGACTCCAACCCCAGGCCTTGCCGCTACCGCCCGTAAGCCTTGCGGGGTTTCTCGGTAAGCCTTCTGAGTTCGGGCTCCTCACGCAGTTGTTCGCACATTCAGGCTTGCTGCAGATGGCAAGGCTTCGTCCGGACATGATTCGACAGGCACTTAAAGCCTCGGGCTTGTTCTTCGAGGCTAAGCTGAACAAGAGTCAGCCCACCGAGGACGATCTCAAGGCCGCGCTTCAGGTCATGCTCACACGAACGCTCCGAGAGAGGCCAGACGACCTTGAATCCATTGAGCGCATTCAGGCTGGGCTTCGGGAGCTCACGCATGCTCAGGTCGACTCGGTGGTCGCGACAGGGTATCGCGAGATCTTCCTTCACTTTCTGATTCCATTTCAAGACGCCCCGCCGGCAGATATTCGCTTCTTTCGGCCCCCTCCATCCGACGACACCCCGAATCCACCGTATACGATCGACATCCAAACCCAGTCGGAGGCGCTTGGACGCCTTTGGATGACTGCTCAAATCGCTCAAGGAGCACCAGCTGATCGCATCGAGATGACGATGTGGGCGGAGCGGGTTGATGTGGCCCGCGACGCTCGCCGTGCAGCGGCAGAACTTAAAGAGGATCTTGCTGACGCTGGGCTCTATCTGAGCCAACTCACCGTACTGGAGGGGGTAAGGCCCGCCAACCTCACGCCAACCCCGGGCTCGACGCAAATGACGGGTCTGCACACCGTAGATCGGAAAGCCTGACATGTCACGGCGTCTGCGTGCGGGCCTCGAGGCGGTGGCACTGGAGTACGGCCAGAATTCGGCTCCGGTCGTCGTGGCCAAGGCAAGCGATGAACTTGCTGAACGACTCATTGCCGAGGCGGAGCGCCAAGGCGTTTACGTCACGCGGGACCCCCAACTTCTGGCGTTGCTCTCGGAGCTTGAGATCGATCAGGAGATTCCAGAGCGGCTTTACACCGCTGTCGCCATCATTTTGTCTTGGGCCTACTGGCTACGGGGCCTTCGCCCCGGCGACGAGAAGCGTTAGGCCTCACCGAGGCCGCGGCGGGACTGAAGCCCGCTGAGACGGCCCATTCGGTCATACACGTCAACGGAGTTGAGCGGGTCTGGGCCCTGGAGGGTGCGAAGCGCCGACCGGATGGCATCGAGTTTGCGCTGTAGAAGAATTTCGTTTCGGCGGTGATGGTCTCTGCAGATAGCCATATTTCGTAGGAAGACCGACCAGTCGTTTTGATGCGGGTGTTGAAAGGGTTCCGAGACGGCTGCCAGGTCGGCGAGGATTCTGGCCTTTCTTGGCTGAAGTGCCTCGAACCGATCGAGGTCTTGGGCGCGAAGGGCCTCGAATTCCTGGTCGAGGAGTGCGATGAGGTTTACGGATGCGTCGAGCAGCGCCTTAGGAGACACGGGACAGAGTAGATTCCAGAGCCATAAAATGCTGCGCAATGGCCTTTGCGTCGATCGGGTAACGCCCGTCTCGAATGGCCTCTTTAATGGCCTGCACTTTTTCCGCATCGAAGTCCGGTGCCGCGGCTACGCGCTCTCGGATGTCGCTCAGGACCACTTCGTCGGCACGCGAGGGCGTGTCAGCACTGCTTGAGGCCTCTTTTGCGGCGGCAGCCGCCCTCGACTCTTCTGACTTGCGAACGCGGTTATCGGTGGCGAGGTCGAGGCCGAGCGCTCTTGCGTTTTGTTGAATTGGATTGGTCATGTTGGTCATCCTTGGAACAGTTTATCCCTTACTTTCGGGTTCGGCATCTTTTGCGCGAACTTTAGACCTCGCTGCGAAATATTTTTCAGATGGCTTCAGCCTGCCCTGGGCCCGTGACCCGAGCCGCTGTCTGGCGGCCTGATTGGGGGTTCTTAAGCTTGATGCTTTGGCCAAAGGTTCCATCTTGTGTCGCCTCTAGCGTGGCTCGAATGACCAGGCCGGCGGCAGGGGCGACCGACACCGTGACGAAATCACCTCGCTTGATGAGTTTAATCGGTCTGAGATCTGATTTCCGAAGGGGGGACCCTGCCTTGAATGGGCGAGTCACCTCCATGTGCTGCAGCAATTCCGGGGCGGACACTAGGTCATGAGCCTGGTCCGAGGGCACCTCTCCCGGCACCAGCAGCTGGGGTGAGAGGGGCGAGCGGGCATCGACGGCCTGAGCGAGTACCCAGCCCATGGACTGAGGCCGTTCGGCCGCCTTACCAGCATTGGTGGTGGTTGCCGGGGCGGGTCGCACTTGTGTGTCGATCGCCGGGGACTTGACGGGCTGCGTCATGAGAAAGACCTGCTGGGCAGGCCGCTCACAGCGCGCGCGCAGTGCCTGGCCCGGCCCAAAGGGCAGGTCGAAGGCCCACGCCAGTCCACAGGGACTGACCCGGATGCGGCCATCGGGCTGGCTGAGCGCAATCTTGGAGGTGGACTGGCTGGTGAGGGCGGCCAGCCATTGGCGCGCCTGAGCCTCGAGCTGGGGCCGGCCCGTCTCTGCCTGAGCGCGCGCAAAGAAGCCGCTGCTCAGCACCGCGATCGCGAGGGCTGCAGCGGGCCAGGGGCGTGGGTGGGTGTGTTGGCGGGTCGTCATGCAATTGGCTAAGCAAAGACTGCACCAGACTTGGCACGCCCCTCGCTTCATGGCTGCTCATGAAAGTGACTGTTCAACCAGGCGACACTCTTCTTGGCCTGACGCGTAATGCGTTAAGGGAAGCAGGTCGCCCCGTTCCAGAGGGATTCAAGAAACTCATGGCCGCTGCTCAGACCGTTGCCCACGCCAACCAGATCCATAATCCAGACCGGATTTACCCGGGGCAAGTTATTGATTTTAAACCTATTGCTCAATCTGCCTCAGCCCCCGCCCTGGCGCCGGCATCCGCCCCAGAGGTGGCCTCGGTGGTGCTGGAGCCCACGCGGGCAGCAGGGCACCGGCTGCTGGAGCGCATGCTCGACCGTGCTGTGGCCAAGGGTTATGTGCCCCCCCAGGAGCAGGCCGCTGTGCAGCGACGAATTCTTGACATGGCAAGGGAACACCGGTTTGCGCCAGACGACTTTGCGAGGGTGGCCCTCATGGAGAGTGACGGCCTGAACCCACGCGCCACCAACGGCAACTGCCACGGTGTCATTCAGTTCTGCAGCGGGCCAGATCGCGGCGCAGCCAGTGTCGGCTTTGGAAAGAACCCGGAGCGCATCCTGAAGCTCAGCGTGCTCGAGCAGCTCGAGCTCGTCGACCGCTACTTCGAGGACACTGCGCTTGGGCAGTTCAAGCCCGCCTCGCTGGACAACCTCTACCTCACAGTCCTCTTCCCTGCGGCTCGTGATGAGCGGCAGCTGCACAAGGCCCTGCCGATTCCCGGGCCGCAGGCCAGGGCACTGCATGTGGGCGGCAACCAGGAAAGCCCCATCACCCGCGCCTCGCTCCGAAAGGGCCTGATCGAAAACGCAGCCGCCCGCCTCACCCAGTTCGCGATGGGGGGCGGCAATGTCTTGCCGATATCCACTGGCACATGGCTTGCATCTCGACACGTGAACTAGAAACTTGAGGAGTTCCCATGAACCTGGTTGAAAACGCATTTGGAATCCATGAGCGAGCGCTCTCGGTTCGCAACCGGCGCGTGGAATTGCTCTCTCAGAACATCGCAAACGCGGATACCCCCAACTACAAGGCCCGCGATCTCGACTTCAAAAAGATGATCGCTGGTGTGCAGGGTGTTCCATTGGCTGCCACGACCAACGGCCACTACGACACGGCCAAGCTCGAGAACGACGTGGATGGCCTGAAGTTCTCGGTGCCGTTCAACGTCTCTACCGACGGCAATACCGTGGAGATTGCTGTCGAGCAGGCCAAATTTGGCAAGGCTACGGCGGACTACCAGGCCACCCTGATGTTCTTGGAAAACCGCATCTCGGGCATTCGAAAAGCCCTTCGCGGTGAATAAGAGAAAGGCTGCGTGCACTCATGATTGACAATATCTTTGGCGTTGCAGGCACTGCGCTGAACTCTCAGCTCACCCGCATGAATTTAACTGCTTCGAACCTCGCCAACCAGAACACCACGGCGACCACGGAGGGCGAGGCATTCAAGGCCAAGCGCACGGTCTTCAAAGCCATGCTCTCGAAGGCCGATACCCATGCAGGTGCACCCAATGTGGGAGGTGTTCGCATCGACAAGATTGTCGATCTGCAGAATCCCAACCCTCGCGTATACGAACCCGGCAACCCTCATGCCGACAAAGACGGGTATGTCTGGATGTCGAACGTGAATGAGGTCACCGAGATGGTCGAGATGATGGCCGCAGCCCGCGCTTACCAAAACAACGTCGAGGTGGTGAACACGGCCAAGGCGCTGATGATGAAGACGCTGGAGGTGACCAAGTCATGAGCATCAATTCAAGCACCTACCAGATCCCCGCATCCATTCCGACGAGGGCGGGCCAGACGACTGACTACACCAAGGTTCAAAACGAGGAGATGGGCGAGAAGGAGTTCCTCATGCTCTTTACCACTCAGCTCCAGAATCAGAACCCTCTAGACCCGATGGAGAACGAGGCCTTCGTTGCTCAGCTCGCGCAATTTAGTCAGCTTGAGGCTACGACCACCATGAGTGACAAGATGACCAGTCTTGTGGACGCTCTGAAGGGAGAGCGACTCATGAATGGAGCAGCCCTCATTGGCAAGCAGGTTGCCGTTCCAGACGGCCCTGCCATTCTGAGAAATGGTGCTGCCATCTCTGGAATCATCTCGGTGCCCGACGGCGCGAATAGCGTGAGCTATGCCGTCTATGACCGCTCAGGCGTCGTGGTGAAGTCGCAAGATCTTGGACGCAAAGCGCCGGGCGATGTGCTGGTGCGCTGGGATGGAACGGATCAGAGCGGCACCAAGCTCTCTGATGGCGCCTACCGAATCATCGCCACTGTTCGCAGTGTCGATGGCAGCGTGACCCAGGTGCCCATTGCGACCCCCGACATTGTGAAAAGCGTGAGCTACAGCGTAGAAGCCAACGACTTGGTACTCGAAACGGTCAACGGCGGCACAGTGAATTTCAGTCAAGTGAAACAGATCAACGGATAACCCGGAGAAACCAACATGTCCTTCTACACCGCACTGACCGGCCTGAACGCCGCCACCTCGCAATTGGGTGTGACTTCCAACAATATTGCTAACGTAGGAACGACGGGCTTTAAACGCTCACGTGCAGACTTCGGCGACATCTTTGCCACATCGCCGTTGCAGAAGGCCTCTTCTGTGGTCGGTCAAGGTGTTGCGCTCAAGTCTGTAACGCAGGAGTTCTCTCAGGGCAATATTCAGTTCTCGGCTAGCTCGCTGGATATTGCCATTACCGGCGATGGCTTTTTTCCGCTGAAGTCAGCCGACGGCCTGCAGGATATCTACACCCGAAACGGAACCTTCGTGTTGGATGACTCGTTCGCGGTGGTGAATTCGGCTGGTCAGGCACTGATGGCTGCGTCGGTCGACTCCTCTGGAAAAGCTGACCTCGAAAACCTTCGCAAGCTCATCATCCCAAGGGCAACAACTGGGGATGCGCGTGAGACCACTGCAATTGAATTGGGCCTCAATCTGCCCGCTGACGCAGACGTCATTACAGCGAGTTTTGATCCAAAAGATCCCACCACCTACAACCTCACCACCGCCGTGACGGTTTTCGATGCGGGAGGTAACGAGTACCTTGCAACGGTCTACTATGTGAAAACGCAGCGTGCAAGCCCTGAGGATCCAAACAATAAATGGCAGACGCACGTCTACATTGGTGAGACCAAGCTTGATGAGTACCTGATACAAGCCTCGGAGAACGAGGAAAAATTGTACGTGAACAAATATGGTCAGGTGAAGGCTGAGAACCAGATTCCCCCGCAGGACATCGCGCGAGGGGTTACCAAGCTCTACACCCTAGATCAACTGACGAATAAGGAGCCGTCGTTACCTGCTAGCCTGGAAGGGGCCGCCATCGATGCGACGACCGTGCAGGAGTTAAAGGCGGGAGAGTTTAATGTTTACAACGCAGTCACCGATGCTCTGGGTGCGAACAGTGCCCAAGCAACGAAGGCTCTTTTCTCATTAGTGATTGATGACTCGCCCAATCCCATCGATGTAGATTTAACTGATCTCGTGGATCCCAATGCAGACCCGATGACGGGTGTTGAACTTGCCCGAGAGCTCGAGAATCGAATCAACAAGGCTTATGGGGATCAACGATATTTCGATCTCGAGACGCTCGAAAGCAGCAGTTCAGCAGGTGTTGCAAACCTCTTTACGCTCTCCGTGGACGGAGAGACGCTCGATATTGCGGTAGATACCGCCGGCAGCGCGTACGGGGTCACCTCCATTAATGCCGTCACCGTAGATCAGCTGGTAGACATGATTCAAGATGAGGTCGATGAGCAACTCTCGCTGTCGGCTGCCTCTGCATCGAGTATCACTGTGGAATATGACTACGCTCTGCAAACTTTTCTATTCACCCCCGAGGATGCAGACACGACGGTCACTGTAAAAGCGTTCGACACAAGCTCTGAGAATGAACTTTTTGGGCTAACCTCTACTGCAGTAAACGTGGACTCTGAGACTGGTCAATATGGCAGCAAAATCGTCCCAAATGGCGACACCATTCGGGATTTCAACACCACGTACTCCAAGAGTGATCAACGCTTCGGCATTCGCGTCGCCTTCGATGACACCTCTCGCAAATTCAGCATTTTGTCTGGCACCACCGGCGATGCCTCCTCCGTAGAGGTTTTGTACCCCTACGCAACAAACTCAACCACGACACGCCTTACGGCAGATACCTTTAATGGTGACTCGGGTGCAGCAAAAGCCGCGTTTCTGGGTATGCAAGCGATCTTCAACTTTGAGCCAAAGCATGTCGACATTGAGACCATCCCCACACGAGGTGTGCGCTCGGAGCCAGCGGTTGTCACGGGAACCCCAATCGGCCTCAATCTTGATAACAAGTTCACGCTCACGGCAGACACCAGCACCTTCACGGTCACAGTTGATAACGTGACGGGCCTTATTGAACTGCCTGTTGGTCAGGAGTTCACCAAAGAGAGCTTCCGAGATCTTCTTGAACAGCGTATTAACTCATTGGAAGACTCCCGCGGCCGAACCGTGAATGGGGTAACCGTGGAGTATGTGGAGGAGGGAACCGCGACGGTTCTGAAGATAACGACAGGTACTGAGGGTAATGACTCATTTTTGAAGGTCTCTGGCCCCACTATTTGGGGCTTAAGTGACCTCCCCAGTGGGCGGGGGTTCACCCAAGAATGGCTGGTCCCTCCGCAGGCCGAAAACTCGAACGGTGTCCCGTTGTATGTCGATCGTGACGGAAACGAGACAACCGAAGCAGGGGAATTTTCGGAGGAGGAGACCCGAGAGCTCTGGTCCCCTATCTTTTTGGACAAGGGCGAGTTGACGTTTAATACGGCGGGTAACCTTGTGTCACCTGTAGAGAGAATTGGATTTAAGCCAACAACCATTGGCGAAACGGGCGCTACGCTAGAGTTTGGAATTGACTACGACGGCTCTACGCAATACTCCTCGCCGTTCTCTGTCCTCACCCAGAATCAGAATGGTCGACCCGAGGGTGACTTGATTGGCCTTGATATCGGTGATGACGGCCTAGTCTCGGCCAACTACTCTAATGGCACACAGAAGAATCTTGCGAAAGTTGTGCTCGCCAACTTCACCGCACCAACCGGCCTGCGACAGATTGGTGACGCGAGCTACTACGCCACCAGCCAGTCGGGTGCAGTGACACTCGGTGAAGCAGGAACAGCCGGATTCGGAACGGTGCGCGCAGGTGCGCGCGAGCGGGCCAACGTGGACCTGACCCAGGAGCTGATTGAACTCATTACCGCGCAGCGAAACTTCCAGGCCAACGCCAAGGCGATTGAGACCAACAACACGCTGACCCAGGCCATCATCAACATTCGAAGCTAACCCTACATCTAACTAGACCATGGACAAGCTCGCCTATACCGCTCTCAACGCCGTCAATGAGCGGCGTGTCGCGCGCCAGATGCTTACGAATGAGCTGGCCAATGTATCGACCACAGGCTTTAAGCGCAGCTACGAGGTGGCCATGCAGGCGGTTAAAACCGAGGGTAAGGGTTATGACACGCGCATTTCGCCGCAGATGGTGGCGGAGGATCGCATTCAACTCTCCCCCGGTCCGCTCATCGTCACTGGAAATCCGATCGATATATCTATGAAAGAGCAGGGCGTGCTGGGGGTACAGGCCCCCGATGGCACGACCGCCTTTACCCGACGGGGCGACCTTCGCATCAATACCCAGGGCGTGCTGGAGAACGGTCAGGGGCATGCCATTCTGAGTGATGCGGGCGCGCCCATCAGTGTCCCTCCCGGTTTCGCACTCAATGTCACCAATACGGGCCAGCTCGTGGCGCGAGACCCCAATGCGCCAGCGCCTCAGGTGGAGGTGCCCATCGCCCAGCTCATGCTCCGTGATGCGTCTGAGACCAAGCTGGTGCGCCGCGAGGATGGCCTCTTCGAGGCGTTTATTGATGGCGCACGCCAACCTGGCGACTTCCCGACAGGACCGATTCCGGTGGAACTCGTATCTGGTGCTCTAGAGGGGAGCAATGTCAACCCCATCAGCGCCATGGTCCGCCTCATTGACGCCGAGAGGTCCTTTGAGTCGAGCATCAAGTTCATCAAAGAGGCTAAGGGCATTGACGAGTCCGGCGCTCAGCTGCTGAGGGCCTAAGCGGCAATCATTTTCCGGCACGAGGTTTGCATAGTTTCCTGCATTAACAGGAGAGCGACACATGGATGCCTCACTCTGGATTGCAAAAACCGGCCTCGATGCGCAGCAAAAGCGCATGGGCGTGATCTCGAACAACCTTGCCAACGTCAACACCACAGGCTTTAAGCGCGACCGCGCGGTCTTCGAAGACCTGCTTTATCAAAACATTCGACAGGCCGGCGGGCAGACGGGTGCCGACACCCTAGCGCCCACAGGCCTCATGATGGGTACCGGTACTCGGGTGCTCGCCAACGAGAAGATTCACGCCCAGGGCAACATGATCAACACCGAAAATGCCCTCGACATTGCTGTTGATGGCTCGGGCTTCTTTCAGATTCAGCAGGACGACGGCACGCTGGCCTACTCGCGGGATGGCGGCTTCAAGATCTCCGCTACGGGCCAGGTGGTCACGGCCAATGGCCAGCTGCTGAATCCCGCAATTGTGGTCCCTGACAATGTGGCCTCCATCACCATCGGCCGGGATGGCACCGTATCCGCTGAGCTGGTGGCGGGTGGCGGGCAGGTTCAGCTCGGGCAGATCACGCTCGCGCGATTTGTAAATCCGGCGGGCCTTCAGCCCATGGGCCAGAACCTCTATAAGCAGACTGCCTCTAGCGGTGCGCCCCAGGTCCAGGTGCCCGGAGTGGGCGGCGCCGGCACGCTGCGCCAGGGCATGCTCGAGGCCTCGAATGTGAGCGTGGTGGAGGAGATGGTTGCCATGATCGAGACCCAGCGCGCCTATGAGGTGAACTCCAAGAGCATCTCGGCCACCGACAGCATGCTCAAGTACCTGAACCAGACCCTCTAAGGAACTCCATCATGCGTTCGCCATATCACTGGACCGGGCTTGCTCTTGCGGCGGTTGTGGCCTTGGCTCTCACCGGCTGCGCAGGCACTCCCAAGGTGCCCGCCAAGGAATTCGCGCCCGTGGTGGACATCCCTGCTGAGGCCCCAACCATTGCCACGGGCTCCATCTACAACGGCGGTCGCAACGACAACTGGTTTGGCCGCAAGCGCGACTACAAGGTGGGTGACATCATCACCGTGCTGCTCAATGAGCAGACGCAGGCCAATCGGGTGAACAACAAGTCGGCCAGCCGTGAGTCTGCGAACAATGTGCTCTCTGCCCTGGCACCCAAACTCCCCATACGAGGCGCACTTCAGGGCCTCCCACTGGATGGCTCTGAAATCAGCAGTGAGTCCACCGGAACCGCCGATCAACGCGCAAGCCTTACGGGGTCGATCGCGGTGACGGTGACCCAGGTGCTCTCAAATGGAAACCTCGTGGTGCGGGGCGAGAAGCAGCTCGACCTCACAGAGGGCAGTGAGACCGTTCGCGTGGCCGGGATTATTCGCTCGGACGATGTGGCCCCCAACGGCACAGTGCTCTCGCGCCGGCTTGCCAACGCCCAGATCTCATACACCGGCACGGGTGAGCTCTCCAACGCCAGCAAGACGCCCTGGGCCACCGACATGCTGCTCAAGGCCTGGCCCTTCTAAACCCCAGGGGTAAGACATGCACACCCAGTCCAGATCCTCGGCGTTCCTTGTCGGCTGTGTGGGCCTGCTCTTGGGCCTTCTGACGCTCTCATTTCCTGTATCGGCACAGGCCGACCGAATTAAAGACCTGGCTACCGCGGCCAGCATGCGCACCAATCAGCTGCTGGGCTATGGCCTGGTGGTGGGCCTGGAGGGCACCGGCGACGGCGCGGATGTGTCGGTCACGGCCAGCAGCATGAAGGCCATTCTGGGCCGGCTGGGGGTCAACATTGATGGCTCCATGGGGGACTTCGACACCTCCTCTGGGGGCAAGCTCGACATTAAGAACGTAGCCGCTGTGATGGTCACCGCAGAGCTTCCGGGCTTTGCCAAGCCCGGACAGAAGATCGATGTGAAGGTCTCGGCGCTTGGCAAGGCCAAGAGCCTGCGAGGCGGCAGCCTCATTCTCACCAGCCTGCGCGGCGTAGACGGCCAGGTTTATGCGCTGGCTCAGGGCGCGCTGACTGCTACTGGCATCTCTGAGGAGGCAGCAGGATCCAAGGTGACGGTTGGCGTTCCCACGGCTGCGCGCATTCCGAATGGCGCCACGGTGGAGCGAACCGTCAGCAATCCCTTTGAGACCGCCGAGCTGGTGGTCCTGAACGTGAACCAGCCCGACTTCACCACCACCAATTCGATTGTGTCGGCCATTAACCAGACCTTCGGGGCGGAGACCGCAAAGGCACTCGATGCGGTGAGCGTTACGCTGCGCGCACCGGCTGACATGAGCCAGCGCGTGGCCTTCATGAGCATGGTCGAGAACCTCACGGTCACCCCCGGCGATCCGCCCGCGCGGGTCGTCGTGAACTCACGCACCGGCACGGTGGTCATCAGCCGCAATGTGCGGGTCTCTGCGGCCGCGGTCTCTCACGGCACCATTTCGGTCACGGTCTCGGCCACCAACGAGGTCAGCCAGCCCAACGCATTGGCCCAGGGCCAGACCACGCCAGTGCAGAACGCACAGGTAGCGGTGACCGAGCCCAAAAGGCCCATGTTCCTCTTTCAGCCAGGCGTGGACCTGCGCCAGATTGTCGATGCTGTGAACCAGGTGGGCGCATCGCCTTCGGCACTCATTGCCATTCTGGAGGCACTCAAGAGCTCTGGCAGCCTTCGGGCGGAGTTGGTGGTGATCTGATGGACAGCTACGACTTCGTCAAGCTGGGAGAGATGCGCGCCAAGGCGGCGCAGCAGGGGCCTGCTCAGTCCGGAAAGGGCCTGCGCCAGGCGGCCGAGCAGTTCGAGGCCCTCTTTCTCAACATCATGATGAAGACCATGCGCGAGGCCACCGCCTCGAACGAGGAGGGAGATCTCTTTGGGTCCTCGTCCGTCAAAACCTACGAGTCCCTGTTCGACCAGGAGATTGCCCAGCAGATGGCCATGCGCGGTGGGCTTGGCCTAGCCGACATGATGGTCAAGAGCTGGGAGCGCAACAACGGAGCCGCGAGCGGGGAGACGCTTTCGACCGAGCCGGCAGCCCACTCGCTCGCCCAGCGCGCGCTCACTAAAGGCCTGCGGGATGGACCACCCATTCCGCTCAAGGCGGACCAGGCACCGGCCATGCCGCTCTCGCCTGGCCCCAAGATTAAGGGACTGGTTAGATGAGTGACTTAGTCTCGATTGCCAGCACAGCCGTCAACGCCTATCAGAGGGCGCTTGGGACGGTGTCAAATAATATAGCCAACGTTGATAGCGTTGGCTATAGCCGGCAAGAGGTCAACCTCGCCGAAAATGCTCCACGCGCCTATGGAACCAGTTATCTTGGAACTGGCGTCAATGTGGATGGCGTCAAGCGCCTCTACGATGCATTCATTGAGACCAGCCTTAGGAACTCGGCAGCGGAGCTTGAGAGCCAGGCCCCAATGGTGAACTATGCCAATCGGGTGGTCGATATTATGGGCAGTGAGGATGTCGGCCTCGTCTCCGCTTTTGATGCATTTTTTGACGCGGCTCGTCAGCTCTCAAGCGATGCAGCCTCGCCCATCCTTCGTTCGCAGTTCTTAAACAAGACTGAGCTCCTCACCGAGCGATTTCAGACAATACAGACTCAGCTCAGGCTGGTGGATCAAGAGACTCGAGAGGCGACCACGACAGCGGTGGAATCTCTCAACACGCTGGCCGCTCAGCTCGCTCTGGTGAATCGCCAGCTCGGGAAGGTTCGTTTTCTTGACCGGCAGCCCCCAGCCCTTTTGGATCAGCGTGATCAGCTGCTTCGTGACATGTCTAAGCTCGCTAAGCTTCAGGTGACAGAGGCCGTGAATGGTGTGGTTACCGTGTCGGTGGGTTCATCTGCATCGCGCGGCCAGATTGTTCAGAATGATGTGTCTCGTCCTCTATCGGCACTGCTTTCAGAGACAGACCCTTCTCAGTCCACTCTGGTCATTAATGCAGGGTCTCCTCAGGCGGAGACCGTCGTGGGATTTTCGGGGGGATCCATTTCGGGGCTGTTGGGGTTTCGGTCTCAGCTCCTCAAGCCAAGCTTTAACGAACTCGACGCCCTTGCAAGGACAGTGGTTCGTGAGATCAACACCATTCACACCAGCGGCTTAGACTTCGAGGGAAGGCCTGGGCAGCCTCTTCTTGGCATTGACCCGCAGTTTTCGCTCACGTCCGAACTGGATACCAGCGGAGTGAGTTTTGAGGCCCGCGTGCTCTCGGAGGACGTTGGATATGAGATCAATCCGATTCGACTCACCTTTCAGTCGAATGCCGGCCAGCGGGAGAACATCAGCCTGGGCGGGAGCTTTGTAGCTGGCGATCAGATCACGGTCACGCTCAATGAGCGAAGCCACAGCTTTACACTCTCCGGAGCGGCAGGCAGCGCGGTGAGCCTGGAGGACGTTACTTCTCAACTGAGGCAGTTCCTAGACGGTGGGGACGCAGCGAGCCAAGACGGCGCGTTTGGCCTCGCCATTGAAGTAACCCAGAACCCCTCGGGCGGTCTTGTCGTAACCAGCAGTCGACTGGGGAGTTTCGAGCTCTCCGTTCAAACCGGATCAGATTCGGGCCGTGTGTTTCAGGCCAGTACCCGTGGCCTCTGGACTGCCGAGGACCTCGTCACAGGAGCAACTGCTCAGGGCGCTGAGCAGGTAGAGATCAATGGAATAGCGGTCACACTGGGGGGCACAGCCAAAGACGGTGAGTCCTTAACGCTGAGGGTTGCAAACTCTGCTGCCGCGGGCATCCGTGTGCTGGTCACCGAGCCTAACGCTGTGGCTGCAGCCGCCCAGTTCCGCGTGATTGAGAACCAGTTCAACCCCAGTGGGGCTCGTGCCAATCTCACAGAGGGTACCGACCCGGGGCTCGCCGACTCTGAGATCTGGCTCCCCTCAGTGACGGCAGATGACGCCGATGGTCGCTCACTGGATAACAATGGGTTCTACGAGCAGGGCAGTGATGAGGTGGTGCTGCACTTTGATCGCGTCCCAGTTGCGCCAATTGCAGTGGTCCCCGCAGGCTATGAGAACACCACGCTCTATCTCGGCGACCTCAACGGAGAGGTGGTTGATCTTCAGGTGATGACGCGCGAGGGGGTTCATCTCCTCGGACGGCATTTCGCGGAGACCGAACTGGCCGAGGCGGAGGCGCTCGCCACAGAGGAGGGTCGCGAACTCTCTCAGGCGGAGCGTGACGTCATTATTCAGCGCGCTGGCGATCTCTTCATTCAAGATGCGAGACGTGCCGGTGCAAACATCTCCGAGACTTCAGCCTATGACGCCACCTACCTCAATCAGAGTGGAGACGAGGCGTATCGGGATCTGGACTTGTTCTATGGGGTGCGCGCGGGCGTTGAACGGTATGCCCCCTTAACCCTCGACCATGTACAGGGCGAAGTTCAGGTGGTGCCGGCATCGATTGAGTCGGACGAGATCAGTATTGCGCCTAATTCTGCAGGGGTGGTGTTTGATGACGGCGATCTCACCCTCAACGGCGTGAGCCTCTCGGCCTTAAGTGGTTTTAGCGCGTCGGCGACGGTGGACGCGGAGGACATTCAAGACTGGCTCTACGATCAGGACGGCTGGGGCCACGGTGAGATTCAGACTCTATATTTCTCAGAGGCGGAGAGCGCCGGGCAGATTGTGGTTGGAGGAGTAACGGTCTCCGTATCTGCCGGCGATACCGCAACAACCGTGGCGGGGAAGGTTCGCACGGCCCTGAACGCCAGCACCTTCATCACAAGCTACTCTGGCCGGAGCGTCACGGTGCTGTCTGATGGGGCCCTGCAGGTGAACTTCACCCTCACCGATGGTGACCCCGATGAGATGAGCTTTTCAGACTCGGGCTCTACTGGAGTGCTGATGGAGGCGACCAGCGACCCGCGTGCGCCAGGCCCCCTCGGCCGAGGGGAGGAGAAGACTCTGAGCTTCACCACGCCCACGAGTTCGGGGGTGGTCTCGGTTGCCGGGGTGAGCATTACCGTATCCGCAGTAGACACCCCCAGCGCAATTTCGGCGCGCCTCAGAACTGCACTGCTTGCCAATAGCTTCATGACGGCCAACCCCTTGCGGCGAATTGAACTCAATGACGATGGGTCGATGACCATCCGGTATCCCTATCAAGAGGGCCCGGTTGACGACCTGGACCTTGAGACCAACGCCACGGGGGTGTCGATCTCTGTGACTGAGGAGCCTTTTGAGGGCTTTCACGCGGAGCTTACCTATCGCGACAACTCCGCGGGCGTGGCCACGGTCTATGGCCTCCGGCTCTCTCAGACGGTCTTTGACGAGGAACCCGCCTCGTTAAGTGAAGTTCGGCTGGGTTTGGGGGAGACGGGACGGAGTACAGACCTTGCAAAATTGGGGTTTCGCACCGGCGCTTATCTGATTGGTAAGGTTCCCGAAGACCTCATTGTTTTTGCCTCGGGCGATGACAGCGCCAGTACCTTCTCCCTGGGGGCCACCTTTCAGGCGGGCACGCAAGACAGAGTTGAAACCCTCAGGGCGAGCCCCTTTGAAGTCGTGTTCACTGGAACGGACGCCTATCAGGTGCGCGATGTCACCACCGGCAGTGTTCTGGCTACACGGTCGTACGAGGCGGGAAGCCCCATCTCCTATCAAGGCCTGGAGCTCACACTCTCCGAGCCTCCACAGGCTGGGGATGTCTTCCTCGTGGACGGCAACTGGGATGGCATTGGTGATAACGGCAATGCCCTTCGTCTGGCTGCGCTTCAGACCCAGCGAGTGGCAGGCCCAGGCCAGAGCCTCACGCTCTCCGAGGCCTACAGCGAGATCGTGACAGATGTAGGCAATCAGGCCTTTCAGGCGGCGATCTCTCAGGATGCTCTGGGGGTGGTGCACGATCAGGCGGTTCAGGCGCGCGACAAGGTGTCAGGGGTGAGCCTCGATGAAGAGGCCGCAGACCTGATTCGGTTTCAGCAGGCCTACCAGGCTTCCGCAAAGGTGATGCAGACGGCAAGCACCATTTTTGATGCGATTTTGCAGGTTCGATAGGACTAGAGGCCCATGAAAATCTCCACTGGCTACTTGTATGACCGTGCCGTGAGTCAGCTCACCACCGGACAGACCGACCTCGCCAAATCCCAGGCGCAACTCTCTGCAGGAAAGAAGGTGCTCACGCCCAGTGACGCGCCCGACGAGGCGACGGCCATCCAGCGGATTAAGTCAGTCATTGCGCGGCAGGAGAGCTTTGAGAAGGCAATTGACGCCGCAGACAATCGCCTCAAGGCCGAGGAGATCGCGCTCGACGGGGTCTCGAACGTTCTGATTCGGCTCAAAGAGCTTGCAATTCAGGCTTCAAACGACACCTATGGGCCTAACGATCGCGAGGCCATTGCTCTGGAAATGCAGGGCCTGCAGGAGGACCTTCTTTCCTTTGCCAATACCCGTGATGTCAACGGCGCATATCTCTTTAGCGGCGCACGTGTTCAAACTCCGGCATTCGCCAAGGACGCCCAAGGTGAGGTGGTTTACCAAGGGGATGAAAGCGTTAACCTCCTGGATGTTGGCGATCAGCGCCAGATCCGGGGCAATCGCACCGGAACCCAGGTCTTTGAGCGGGCTGTGCGTGTGCAGCAGGACGGCACCCAGAAGGGCGTGAGCTTTTTTCAGAGTGTGCAAGACCTCGTCGATGCCGTTAAGGCATCCGACCGCAACCTGATGACCAGAGGGATTGCCGAGCTCGATTCGCTGGGGCAGGGTGTAGCTCTGAGCCTGGCGCAGGTGGGCGCGGACATGAACGTGGTGGATGGCCAGCGAGCGGTACTCGATGAAACCAAACTCCAGCTCAAGACGGTGCTGAGCAAGGCCGAAGACCTCGACTACACCGAGGCGGTAACTAAGATGCAGAAGCAGATGCTGGCGCTCGAGGCCAGCCAGGCTAGTTTTGCCCAGATTTCCCGCTTAAGTTTGTTCGAGTACATCCGATAAAGGTTAAACAATGGCGGTTGAGACCAATCTTGTCGGTGCGCTCGGTGCCGGTTCCGGCATCGACATCAAGGCCTTGGCCAAAGGGCTTGCCGAGGCGGAAACTCAGCCGCGCAAAGACGCCGTGCAGAGCAAGATTGATAAGAACGAGACCAAGATCTCCGGCCTCTCGGCCGTGATGGCCGTACTGAATACATTTAAGCTGGCGGTTGAGGGGCTTGACAGCACGACTGACTTCGGCGGCGCGAGCGTCACCACCAGCGCCCCCGGCGCGCTATCAGTCTCAACGCCCGGATCAGCGCCTGAGGGCCAGCATAAGGTGGCGGTTCAGCAGGTGGCGCAGGCCCAGCGCACCCGCTCCTTCTCAGGCTTCTCTTCGCCAACCGAGACGATTGAGGCGAGCGCATCCCCCACCTTCGTCTTCACCTTTGATGATCTAGACAAACTCCCCCAGACGATTACCCTTCCGTCAGCATCCTCCACGCCGGAGGACCTCGTCGCCGCGATCAACGACAAAGATATGGGCATCCAGGCCTCTCTGGTCGACACCGGTGTGGACGGAACAGACCGCTATGTGCTGGTGCTGGAGGGCGAGTCCGGCGCAGATGGCGGATTTGATATCACCCTCTCGGGCTCTGGCGCAGAGAGCATGGTGAGTTTCGAGAATGGAAGCGGAGACTTATACAACCTCCTTGACGCGCAGGATGCACTGCTCACCTACAACGGGGTCTCTGTTGCTCGCCCCACCAATGAGATTGACGACCTCATCCCAGGAATCAATCTCTCGGTGAAGGCAGTGACCGCTGAGGCCGTGGTGCAGGTGGGCCGAGATACCGCTCCGGTGAAGGAAAAGGTTCAGGCACTGGTAGATGCATACAACCAGATGGTGTCCGACTTCGCAATCCTTACGGGAGAGCCCAGCGACGACGAGGAGGACATCTTTAGCGGCGCGCTCCGAGGAGACTCTACGGTGCGCCAGGTCCTTGCCCGAATTCGCACTGACTTCTTCGGCGCTTCAGAGACCGGCTCCGATGAGGTGAACAGCCTGCGCAATCTCGGCATCACAGTGGATAAGTCTGGCGTGCTCACACTCAACGAGACCGAACTTGATGAGGCGCTTGCCGATCGGTTTGACGAGGTGGCTCTGGCTCTGGGGGGTAGAAAGTCGGTGGAGGAGGAGGGCGAGACGGTGATCAAGCGCGGAATCGCCGTTGAACTAGGCGCCACCTTGAGAGACCTGATGTCCACCCAGGGTGTGGTGATGATCGGGTCGAGCACCGCCGAGACCCAGGTGTCACGCTACAAAGAAGACCTCGACGCCCTCTCCGAGCGTTACGATGCCATCCTGGCGCGATACACCAAGCAGTTCGCGGCCATGGAGTCTCTAGTGGGCCAGATGAACAGCCTGCGCGAGGGCCTCAAGGGGCAGTTTGATGCACTGGCTGCCTCATACAACAACTAAATGAAACGCTAGTGCATTGAAATTCTGAGTCTTTTTGTGAGGGCGCCTTAAGTTTTAGGCCGTCCTTACGATCTTTTCTTCGAACGCCGAAAAAGGACTGGTTTCGGGAAAGGATTGGCTATGACCACGATCAACTCAAGCACCGCGTCTGCCCCTCCGGCAGCTGCTGCCACACGGGCCCCCCGTGGGGCTGGGCTCGAGCATCGAGCCGAGCTTGTTCCGCAGGCCAATACAGCCCCCACCTCAAAGCCATTGGGATCCGAGAGGCAAACCCCCTCTTCCCCGAAAGCCATTGAGCAGGCTTTTCATCAGACTCAGGCTGAGCAGGCCGAGCGCGCAGTGCGTACCAAAGAAACCCGCCAGATTGAGCTCGAGGCCATTCGTGCCAAGGTGGAGCAGGCCATTGAGCAACTGAACGAACAGATTGAGATGCGCCAGCGCGAGCTCGGCTTCAGCATCGAAGGCGAAACCGACCGCGTGATTGTGAATGTCTTCAATAAGACCACCGGTGAGTTGGTTCGTCAGATTCCCACCGAGGCTGTCGTGCGCGCCGCCAACTCCCTTGATGACCTCAAGGGTGTGCTGGTGGATGAAATTCTGTAAGCGCCTTCCGGTTCTCACTCAAGTTTCACAGCACCACGACGATTCAGGAGTTATCAGGACTGACATGTCGTCGTCTTGACCAGCAACCGTTCTCAAAAGGAGAAACTCATGTCAGTAATCAATACCAACGTGAAGGCTCTGGTGGCTCAGGAGTCCATGCGTTCCAACAATCTGAAGCTCTCCACAGCAATGGAGCGGCTCTCGACTGGTCTGCGGATTAACTCCGCAAAGGACGATGCAGCCGGCCTCGCCATTTCCACCCGCATGACCTCTCAGATTCGTGGCCTTTCCATGGCTGTGAAGAATGCGAACGATGCCATCTCGATGTCGCAGACCGCCGATGGCGCCTATGGCCAGGTGACGAGCATGCTGCAGCGAATGCGTGAGCTCGCAGTTCAGGCATCAAACGGTGCGATGAGCAATGACGACCGCTCGTCCATTCAGCTCGAGATTGATGAACTCAAGGCCGAGATCGAAAATGTTGCCCAGAAGACCTCGTTCAACGGCATCAAGCTGCTCGACGGCTCCGCCAAAGATCTGGTGATGCAGACCGGCGCGAACGAGGGCGACACCATTGCTATTGGGTTTGACTCGGTGAAGACCACGGATATCGGCTCAGGCATGAAGCCTGGCCTTACCTCTGTGGGCGGCGACAATGACACCTTTGGCGCCTGGTCGGGCGGTACGCTTATGTTGAATGGCGTGTCGGTGGGTGAAACTCGCGCACAGGACGACGCGTTCTCCTATCTTGGCAACTCGTCGAGCTCGATCGCTAAGGCTGCCGCTATTAATCGGGTGTCGGAGCAGAGCGGGGTTTACGCACGAGTGAATGCAACTCATGTGATGGGGCTGCAGGGCACCATGTCGGGAACCGCGACGTCTGGCACCGTGACAATCAACGGCGTGGAGACCTCTCAAGTTACAACCGGTACGGATACTCAAATCAACCGAAACCTGATCACCAACGCAATTAATGCGATCAGTGATCGTACCGGCGTGCGCGCGGTCAATACTGAGTCGGATACCGGCGGCATAGAATTGATCGCTGACGACGGGCGAAACATCGTTTACCAGATGAGTGCTCTTACGACGTCAATTGCTGGATTGGCCTCTGCT